>Ga0115846_100486_pt1 | contig 20951 bp, 27 predicted proteins | sample InSIn5gowninarea_2_FD_83860 | JGI IMG/M metagenome (GOLD analysis project Ga0115846, IMG submission 83860) | reverse complement strand
CATATAAAGCTTTCACCGCAGTGATACCAAATACTCTCCCACACCTATTTCTTGGACTAGACGCCTTGTTTGAGCACTTCTTATACCCGCGAGACTCGGATCCGTCGAGAGCAACGAACAGAAAGAAAACACATGAAATCACCAACCTATTCTTGTTTTGACACCCAGTTTAGAAAGCCATGTCGCAAGCATGAGTCTGTCCTCTATCATCAACATCTACAAAAGCGCTTGAATGGGCAAGAACTACTCACCCTGCAGGACCGGCTCCTACAACCAACCTAGACCTCTTTCTCAGTCATTGATTTCACAGTATATCTTGGAGGTTTACTAACACATCTGTTGTGGACTCTGTGGTCATCTTCCCTGGCAGTTTGTTTTGATAAAAGTAACGCAAACTTCAATGGGATCAGATGTCATCTATATATGTAAAACTTGACTTAGGTAGGTAATATCGACATGTTGTTGTGGTTGTGGATGTGCTGCTGTTGTATAGCGAACAACATTGGTGGTTACAAAGGAGGGGTACGGGTTATTGCCGAAGAAAACAGCCGTGTGGGGCACTAAGGGCCATCGGCACAGCACTGCCCATAATCAATAGACAATCTTCAAGCAGAGGCAGCCAGCTCATTGACGAGTTCAGGTGCTATTCATGCTCTCATAACAATGCATCTATCAAAGACATCTTTCCTTGCACTTTATCAATGCCAAGCCTGTCTCTCGCCCTCCGCTCATCCCATGCTGCCTCCTTGATCGTGGCCTATCAATCCAGCCATGCGTAGTATCTCTCTATCAGCATCCACATCCCCGGTCTTCGCCACTGCCTCCCTCCTCAGTCTTGCTTCTCTCTCCTCGTCGTCTATCCGCTTCTTCCTTCGAACCGCTTCCTCATCTCCACCACAACCCCACACTTCCAGTGCCTCAATTTCGAATCGATCTTGCCAGTTATTACCACTTCCGGTACGAGTGTTTGTAGCTGGCGTAGGTGTTGCATTGGCCGACGAAGTTGAGGTAGGGGAGGTTGGAGAACCTAATTGCGAAGCAAGCGATCCGGCACGGCTTCTTCGACGAGCGGTAGGTCCGATGGCAGCGGTTGTGTTGACATCAGCAGCCTGTGTAGGCGAAGCCGCAGTACTTTGTGCGCCTGCTGGTCGAGTTCGTGCTGGGCTGACGCTTGGGAAGAAGCTGCCGCCACCTGCGGCTGTATGTGTAAAGACACCAAACTCGAGACTGTCATCAAGGAAGAGCGAGACTGGTCCGAGCGGTACATATTGTGATAATGAACTACCATGTGTTGCCGACGCCTTCGAGCCGGCTGACATGGGTAGTGGACTGCCGAAGTTGATGCCTCCATGCAAGTTTGCGCCTGTTGGAGTGGTGTAAGAACCATATTCTGTATTGACTGTGGATGCGCGGAAGACATCATGTGTAGGCGAGAGCTGGAAAAGCATGGTTGAAGCATCGCCAAAATGGGATTTGTGTGTCGATTTCCAGGGAGTGGTCAGGTAGATGCCGTAGGTCACTCTTTTACCTACACCATTTGTCATGCTGTTGGGGTACCGTTTGGGTGGAAGCGAGTCTACAAAGCCACGTTCTCTGCTGTTTGTTGGGTTTGCAGGTAGCAGAGTGCCTGTGACAAGAAGAATGGTTGGAGCTCGCCATGTAAAGACGTGTTTCTCAAGCGATTGTAGTGAAAAGCCATGTGAGTTGCCAGAGTAGAGGTAGTGTAATCGTCGGAAAAGTGTACTTGGTGTGATAAAGAAGGATAGTTGAGACAAGACAGCTCGATTCAGGATATCGCCATCTTGTGGTAAGAGGGGGGGAAGAGCTTTCTGCTTCTCTGCAGTCATTTGAGAGCTCTGAACTGGTGAGGAAGGTGCCGAGATGGTAGTGTCTTTTGTTCTCGACGGATCCGAGTCTCGCGGGTATAAGAAGTGCTCAAACAAGGCGTCTAGTCCAAGAAATAGGTGTGGGAGAGTATTTGGTATCACTGCGGTGAAAGCTTTATATGTTATCCCCGGTCGCCCCTCCACGTCGAATGAAGCCAGTATCGCAGTCGCAACATCTCTCAAAATCTTCAAATTGTCTTCAGACAGCTGATCCGAGTACGCTGCAACTGGTTCCAGGGCGTCAAGTGGTGCTATAAGAAGTAGGAGCTGGACTAGCCGTAGAAAGTTGTCCATCGGTATTATCGAATGTCGTATCTTGGGCTGATCAGCAAGTCCTACCGCACCAACCGCATCAAGCTCATCCAGAGCTGACATTGTCAGCTCGTCTTCATCGTCTTCCTCAATTGTGTCTTCCTTCGGCTTGTCGATTGCAAATCCCTGAACTCCCTTCAGAGTCTCCTCTAGTGCTTCTTCACTCGACATGATATCCCCGATTTTCTTATCAAAAACGGCAGCCGCTGCGTACAGCAGTCTATTCCTGTCTCTTTCGCCTCTCTTCAGAATACTCTTATACCGTCCAGTCATCAGCGTAATAGTCGTAAGCATCGCCTCCATCGTCATCATTGTTGGTGCTAAGCTCGAGCATGGAAACACACCTAGGTATGTAGCCATCTGGAACAGTACTGGTCCTACACCGAGGACATCCGGCAGTTCGAGGAAGCGACATAATGTAGCTTCAGTCCAGTATCGGCCGACACTAGCTTCAGTGTCGGCTAGACTACGAAAGACTTGCTTGAAGCAGTAAAGCTCAAGCTCGGTATAGCATTTCTTGGAGAAAGTGAGGGCGAGGTGTTGGGTGAGTTGTTCTAGTCTTGAGTTCAGTCAGAGGGTGGAAGCAATGTACATAGTGTGTACGGACCTGGCGTCACTTCTCGTCTAGCAGTGGAAGAATGATCTTGTCCCATTGTGATGAGAGATTGGACTCAAGCGTTGTTACAACAAGCAATTCGGTTTCAAACATGTTTCAGATTGTTGTTCTCGATGACGTCAGCCTTGGCACATTCCTTCGTGAGATTTATTCGATATACTCATACCAAATGATATCCTACATGAAGAAGATAACTGGCAAGAAAAGATAGTATGTCATTATTCTTACATCATCTATACAGTGGAGTTGTGTCTATAATGCCTTGTCGAAAGGTCTTTATGCAAAACACCTTGAAATGCAATCAATGCTTCATTTCGTCCACTTCTTATCTCCAACGTTGACCTCGCCACCTTGTGCACTTTTCGTGTCTGCCTCCTCCTTAGCCGCAGCATCCTTGCTGGCCTGTGCTGCTTGAGCAGCCTCCTCCTTCTCATCAATGTTCTCGACATCCTTTGGCGCTGGCTTTCCTTGGTTCTCCTCATTCTGCTCGTTCTCCTCCTCAATAAGCTCCTCCTGCTCTTTGAGGACTTCTAGACGTTGTCTGTTCGTTGCAGCACCCTCGGCTGTGTGCACCTCCAACTCAATCTCGTGGAAGAGCTCTTCTGGTACGGATGCCAGTACAGCCTGTAATGCCTCAATTTGACCTTCAAACTCGTTATCCTTACCTGATGCGTAGACGAAAGCGTTGGACAGGACAAGCAGTGTACTGGGAACACCACGCTTCAGACGAAGATCAATCCAAAGCTTGAGGTCGTCACGTAGGCGACCTGGTGACATGCCGTGTGTACGAATGCCGCGCGAGGCGCAAGCGTTCTGTAACTCCGGAACTGACAAAGAACCAACACCCTCGTATGCGATTGCACGATCATCGCGCTTCATCTGCCTCATACGATGGCGGATCTGATAACGCAAGATAGCGTCCGTGCCAAATGTGCCGAGATTCATGTACCTACAGATACCAACGAGCTGAGGGCGCGACAAGTTGTCGAGAGTAAGATCATCCTTGAAGACCTTGCAGACCTTGATGACATCTTCGGTGCTAGGTGATTCACCAGTAGCGCGAATCTTGCGGAAGAATTCGGCAAATTCACTGGACTGGGCACTTGCAGCACTCACCGGAAGACCGGTTTCTTTCAATGTATTACGAAGGAAGTTGCTGACTTCCTTGCGGTTGTTTCGGAGCTTGGTAGATTTGGCGTCTTTGGCTTTTTGACCTTCGTATGTAGAAGGCAGCATGTTGGGGAAGAGCCTAAGTGCGACTGGTAACAGCAATTCTGCGAAGGGCACAATAACGAAGACTGAGAATGGTACCAGACGACCTAGATCTTGTACTGTACGTTCCAGCTGGAAATGAAAAGTTAGTATTTACTGTTGGATCACATGCTGGAAAGTGATTCGTACCTGTCTGCTCTCCCTCCTACTGAGCTCATACCCACCTGCCATCTTCAACGCCAGCCTCGTACTGATCTTAACTTCAGTGGCGAGAAGCTTCGTACCATCCCAATAGTGTGCCGCCTCCTTTTTAACCTTTTGCCATAGCGTCAACTTCTTCTCGCCTTTCTTCTTCAACACTTCCACATCTTTGCCAAGTGCAGACTGTGCTTCAACTACTGTCGCACTTTCTGCAGAAAGCTCGCTCATCACCTTGGCATCTTGTGCTGGTGTTCTGGGTATAGCTGTGGCTTCGAGCGTACCAACTTCGCTTGGGACTTGCGATTTATTCAGCACTTTGGCTGCATCTTCCAACGGAGTGCTCGATGCCTCCTCAGCCTCGGCTTTAGCCTGCGATTCCGTCTGATCTTCCTTCTTAGGGAGTGGTTTCTTTGCTTGCTCGGAGTTGAAGCCTGGTGGCGGGTAGCTCCCTGGAGCGTTTGACGACGACGAGGAAGTATCTGTATGTTGTGCTCTCCGAGGAATGAGAAGTGCTACTGCTCGTCCTGATAAAGGACCAGATGAAGTTCGAAGCTGTCTAGCGGCGACTGCACGTATGAATGCAGGCGTGAATGCAGTTGTGCCACGGAAGCCTGACATGCTGCAGCTTATATCGATTGAGGTAACGGACTGATTTTTAAGAGACCACTTCTTGTATGTTGCTGTTGCTACTGTTGAGGGAGAAAGCATAGAAAGACAGAAGAAGATGACGCTACCTCAGGCAATTTGTTGCCTTGCCGGATCGATTTCCTGGAACCACGTGCATCGCCCCTGCGCGAGTCAGAAACAATGCTTCGCTCCTCACGCCTCGCTTACACCTTGACACACCTTCTCAACAACACGTCCCTTTCCTAATCCTGTAACCTTCAGAATTGTGTCTACATTGCCTTCTTTTTGTATCGTGCTAGTCTCTTATCTACGCCTGCACATATTGCTCTGCTTGCTCTACAACAACAGAAGTCACCAGCTGTTCAGCAGGCATGGTCGAGCAGATGAATGCCTCGACAGCTGTGGTTGACCATGGCTCGTCGTCACATTTCGACTTTATGTCTCTTCCTTCTGAGCTGCGCGACCGCATCTACAAATTTGCAGCCATGTCGTGTAGTGACACTGGACCGCTAAGGTTGCGCAGCACGCTGGAAATCAAGAAACACTGCAAGACTACATCACTCTGCGATCAAACTTTACCCTTTCAAGTCACGACTTCTGTAATTTACCGTCATACATTGCACAATATGATGCTTGTGAATCACGACATTCACGCCGAAGCGAAATTGATCATATATTGCTACGTTCCCATCTATCTTCCCTTGGGGTATGCGCCAATAAGACATGCCCTTGACATCACGCTCAGTAAAATTCCGAAGGATGAAAAGCTGCTCGTCGAACTTGCTCAGTGCAGAGTCCTCATTCCCGCAAAAGACCCGAGACTGGATGACAGAACCTTTGCTAATAATGCACAGTATATGACAAAACTGCTTGACTGGTGGAATCGTGACCAAAGCCCACGACTACCCTCGGCTCAGTTACACATTCAAGTCCTTGACTATATACAGGGATCCAAAATGGACTTGGTGGCGAACTCAATTCTGGAATGGCTGGCCAAGCACGAACCGAATCATGACTCTCTGAAGCAATCTATACGCTTCTTACTCGACGATGTTGACGAAGCAGATCTCAGACTTTGCTCGATAAGTGTTGGCCCAGGCTTAGGTCGGTTTTCCTACACAAATGCAAATGACAGACGACGACAAGTTGCTCAAGTTCGGAGGCTATTTCGACGATATCCAAATCTAGTGATATCGAAGACTGATTGGACTACTATGGAAGGAAAGTCAGTTGATCAAGATGGTTTAGAAATTGTAACTTTTCGCCGATATATAGCCCGCGTTAGACCTAAGGTATTGGCTACGCAAGTAGGGGACAATTAACCATCATGTGTGTGAACAAAGTACAGCAGATGCAAGTTCGGCCACATCGATGGGTTAATTCGGAGTGGCTTGTCGCCGGGACTTCGATCTCTTGGAAAAACACAATTTACTACAGCAATCTCCACGCGTCAAAATCATTGATTTGTACGGACAGCATCAGGCTCCTCCAAAGCATTTCTGAAATCTCCTGCTAATGTCACCAAACTATCATTCTTCAGCGACAAAGGTTGGACACTTAAATTGTACAGCGTCTTCCCCTTTTAAAGTCTCATAAGTCGTCGCTTTATAATACACTGTCTAAATCATAGCAGCCCGGCACACAAGTAGACACTACAATGTCATTCTCATTCTCATGCCTGCTCGTGCTTCATTCACTTGCGGGATCGTTCCTACCAATTTAGCTAAGGTCAAAACTCTCCCACATTACTTCACAAATCATTCGATTGTCCTCCTCGAAGAAGATCACAGACGTCCATACAAGAGCACAGGACAGTAGTGGGATCATAACCAGAACATGCTGAGAATTCGCAACAGCTCGAATTGGGTGTAAAACTATGAACGACCATCCGGTATTCTGGGGGAGCAAAGCAAGACAGAAATCACACGGAACAGAAAATTCACCAAATTTTATCGTAAGAACACGAAGACAGGAACGAAAGAGAAAAGGAAATGGAAAAGGAGAAGAACAAAACTGAGATACGATTCTTCAGTACCACACCACCACCACCTTGATTAGGATTGGGACTGGATATCAGCAGGTTACAGGACCTGGGAGGTATCAGCACGCATCATGGCCTGTTTTGCGGTGTCTAAGTCTGAGAAGCTAGATCTACTCCTCAGCAATGCTGATCGAGATATCGGCAACCATAGATGATTCACGATGAATGAATAGTATCGCGGTACACTTCGCACACCAGCTCTAGGCTGCTCACAACAACTCTTACCATTTTCTCCTCTGAATAGATGAAGGGGATATTTGAACCTATTTGATAAAGAGAGGCCGACGAGAAACATGTAGGTACACTTCACACCAATTCTAGGCATACACAACAAGGCACTTGAATATCAAACGCAGAGATGATCGACGCTGCCTCGCAATGGAAGACCTGGACGGATGTAGACAGATCGATATGAAATCTCCTCATTGGCAATCTCACCATAATGTCTGGGCTCAGAAGACCAGAGACTGATCGTAACGCTCTTCAGGCTGGCCAAGTCTGGAAACCTGCCCTAAGAAATCTTCTCGGGTCGGATCACCCATTCAAGAACAAGGTTGTTCTCAACAACGGGTCCGGGTCTATCTCAAGAAAGAAGACGCTGTACATTCGCACTTGTTTCCGCAAGGTCCAGGTCTTGGTATTGCAACCGACCTTTTTTGGCCAAGAAGAAACCAATCGACTCCAGCTTATCTGAGATATAGGAGAACGATATCATTACTGATAAAGTGGGTAAGAGGGCGATGATCGTGAGTCGCATGACGTTTCTGCCCGTCATGCCCACAGAAGAAAGTAAGCCCATCGAGTGAGAGGTTATTAGTCTGAATATATGACGGAAGGGATGCGTGAAGACATCAATAACGAGAGACTCACGAAAACTATATAGGTACACTTCACACCAATTCTAGGCATACACAACACCTTGAAGTCACGATTTCTCCTCTGGCTGATCACGGGGATTTGTGAGCCTGCCTGCAACTAGAGACTTACGAAATACATGTAGGTATACTTCACACCAGCTCTGGGCTACACAAACCCTAACTAACAAGAACTGGAAGCGCAGACAGAATAAGACAGATGGAACAACACATTTCTTTCAAGGCTACGCAGATAAGAAGGAGTGCTTTGTCTTTTCTTTAATTGTCGAATTAATGAGTAGGCTGGCCATGTTGTTTGTCCCTGGTCCCTCGTTTTCTTGTTCTACTGTCGGGCTGACGACCAGGCTGGCCAGGTTGTGGTTTTCGTTCACTCAATACCCCTTCATTGACCCACCTCATCGCCGATAGACAATATGTCAGAACAAACACTCTAAGTCGATGCTAGCTATCATCAGCATTAGCGGTCCGACCACTTCACGAATATCTATATTTGGAACCTCCTCCTTCGCCTCGCCGGTATGACACTAGCCGAGCGTATGCAGTACAAAGACACACGAAAGACGTGTTTAAGGAGCTTCATCGAGAAGTCAGAAAAAAGGGAATTAACGAAATACGCGACGAGATCCATTCCTTATATAAGAAAGGTGGTGGCACCTGCTCAGAATCCGCGGATGCTGTATAGTAAGACGTCTATAAGAAAGAGTCCTAGTAATTTCTACGTACGAAAACAGGCTCTGCTAGCCACGGAGACGCCTGAGCCGAAGAGAAGAGTATGATACATAAGATTCTCGTCGACAGCTCCGCATGTGGAGTTGTGGCTATACCAGAAACTTCTGGTGGTGCTTGGACCTATGCACCTACACAGAAAACCCAATATCGTTCTGAAAATGGAAGGTTGATCCAGCAGCGTCTCAAAAAAGGAGGCGCTGTCTGGCAAGAGAATGAGACTTGGAACAACTTCGTGGACCAGGAGGCTTTGTTGTTTGAGGATATAAAGCGAGGTATCCTGAAGAATGGTCTCAAGAATGGCACAGTAGACCAGGTTATAGTGTTCCGGAGCATCGGGCCCGCCGGGCAACTTACCTTCGCAGGTACTGTGGTCTACGATTTCAAAAAAAGATGTGTGCAATGGGGTAGATCATAGGTCGTGCGATTTTACATTTGCCTAAATTCCGGCTTTCAACGCGAGGAAAGATACCTTCAGCAACCGACACGCACTCTTTCGCTCAATATGAATACCTCCATGCTCTTCGACTTCTATATCTCACCGCACCTTGGACAACGCCAATTTGGATAAGTCAGTAGTCTTTTCAAAGTCTACCAGGAATCGACACACGCTTCTTGATCCTTGGGTACCGAATACCAAAAGGAACAGAAGTCTTCCCAATACCAAATGGTGCTTCAACCATCCAACCAGCTTTTCATATCGATGACAAGTTACGAACGACCGCCTGCTTGGCAAGCAGGGATCGAGTACAGCCGTGGAACGAAAAGGATGTTGCGGAATTTCGTCCTGAACGCTTCTTTTTCCTTTGCAGATACCTCTATCTCCTCGGTATCTCCATCTCACTGCATCTCGGACAAGATCAATTTGTACAAGGGTAATAGTCTTTGAAAAGTCCTCCAGCAACCAACACGCGCTTCCTTTCCTTTCGTGGAAACCTCCATCCTCTTCAACATCTTGATGTTTCTGCATCTTGGATAAATTCGATTTAGGTAAGGCGAGCAACTTTGGTGAAGTCCTGCAGCACCCCACGCAATTCCCTTTATGAGGACCTCTGTCCTCCTCACCATCTCCGTCTTACTACATCTCGGACAAATCCGTCTTACATAAAGTCTCACTCCCTGAGAAGTTCCCCAGCACTGAACGCACTCCCACCCTCTGACACGACCAAGAATCCCTGTCGTAGGAAATCGCAAGCATCTTCTTGGCGAGTATCTCGTCTTCATGGATGATAATCGACCGCACCCTAAGTATTTTTACTTTCACCATATGTCTGTTGTTGGTGTCAGTAGTGCCTTACTTGGTGGGGACCTGATGGACTCATACCTTGGCGAGTGGCGCAATGCTTTTCGTGCCACTGAGTTCATAAATGTTTATGGTGACCCTGAGGCATGGTATAGCAAATCAGTACTCCGCATGATGGCCAGGGTCATGAGTGACGATGAGAGCATGAAAAACGTCCTCCATGCCGTGTACAAAGGTCCAGAGGGACCTGGTCCCATCACTACCAAGAACGACGAGCAGGCAGGGGCCATCGTGAGTGTTGCATTACAGACCAAAACCTCGCCAAAGGACATCATTGCCAGATTGACCGATCAGGAGAACATCGACCCTTCTACTGTTCCAAACCAGGCAAATGAAGATCAAGAGATGATTGATGACTTGTGGGCCGAAAAGTCATGTTTTGAACAGTGAGTAAGAAAGAGCACCAGAGAGTCTAAGCGAGAGACTGGATCAGTAGCCGATCTAGGGGCTGTTATGCAGATCTTGTTGGGATGATGACTAGGTTGGCTATGTTGCTCGTCCCCTGTCCCTCGTTCTTCTGCTTTGCATCGACGTCTACGTCGTTGCTGAGCGACGTGGTGCACGAATATTCCATACTATTCAAGAGCGATCATGAAGTAGCACAGCCTGGCACTTTCAACTTCATTGATGAGAATGTACACGTCTTCAGGTTCTCTCTTGGCTGGCTCCATCACAAGAAGCTAGAATACACTCGAGACGAGAACGATTCGTTGGCTTTCCTCATTGACGCTGATGTCCTCGCTGAGCGACGTGGAACACAAGCGTTCCACAATGCTATTGTTAAAGGGATCAATTTGACTCTACACCCAGCCGCCGGCACGGTGCTTGATGTCGTTGATTGTTGTCTTCGAGTATACCACATACAATTCGAAGCCGCGCGCCGTCTTGTAGTCGATAAAGTAGCATGGGAAGAATAAGCAGAAGCATTCCGTGTCATAGTGACATGATAGTAAGGAGCGCCGACACCTGTCGGCAGGTTGTCACCTGCATGTAAAACCTCGTACTCTCTTTTACAGGGCAATCGTCAACTACCTCATGAGATTGTCGATGTCGTCTCGGAAGACCTTGATCACGAGAGCCGGCATCGGATGCTCAAACCGTCTATATCGGGCATTACCCGGGTAGTCGTCCAAAGCTTGCACTCCTGGTTTTCAGCGCCAGTAACAACATGCCCATACCTAGATTCGTTTCTGTTGACAACAAGGGACATCAGAATCAGAGCTAAGACGATATCATTGTCGATCGTTGGAAAGGCTGCACTGCATGGCTTCCTGGAGTCCGTACCCCAATTGAACAGGACGAGACAGAATCACTGTAGAGGCAGTCAGGTGGACCTCCCAAGTATCAACGTCATTGTAAGCTCGACAATCTTTGCATCGCATTAGCATTGTATCGGCACTAAAGCTCTATCTTACAACTATTCGCATACTACCTTTTACTAAGATATATACTTTAACATGCAACTCTATCAAAGATTCGCCTGTAAGTTTACAATACAGATTCTGCTCGCAGCGTGCACGCCGATTCCGGCTGTTACCACCATCATCAACGGGGCCTCGTTTCAAGGATACTTCGAGCGGTTGTTGGAATAGTTAGGCTCATTCCACCGGGAGTTCCTCATATATCCTGTATTGACTTCGTGATTTTTGAGATTCCTGCAAAAGCACCGTTGCTCTTCCGAACTATCAAAAACTCGACTGCTAGCTTGCTGTATGGGGTGTGGTCGAAGGTATCACGCTCGTTCTCATGCATGTTCCCCTCTCGCCTTGTCTCGCTTTGCCTTGCCTCGCCTTGCCTCACCTTGCCTCGCCTTGCACCACTTTGCACGGGCTGGTATAGTCGGAGACAGAGGTAAGTCGACCTTCATCCAGCACCGAATGTAGCCGGAAATTGCAAGTCACGACATGCAGACAGATTGTGTTAGAGTGCTTACAGCATCCGTCGATCTTGAGCAGGTCCATGTCAAAGTGTTGAGAGGACGTGGTCAGGGTTAGTGCATGGATCCGATCTGGTGCGAATCGCTGGGATCTTGTTGGCGTGGGGACAAGAGGATGAAGGCTTAGGCCACTGAGATGAGATAATATGGTGCGTGGTGAGGTCGAGTTTTGATGACGTGGAATGAGATGAGGTGAGGTCGAGGTACAAGCAATAACGCGGCTGCTGCGGCCGACAAATCTGGTCGAGGTGTAGATATGATGATGATGGTGGTCGTGTGAATGTGGTGAATCAAGCTCGGTCTGATGCTGCTGTCAATTACAAGCGAGGATGGACTGTGGCGATAACTTGTGATTGCGGCGTATACATGAATGCGTGATGTGCGGCGGAGGCTGTCGACATGATATACCAGCCAAGTTTTATTCGAAATCTTGGTGTATGCATCCTTCTTTCTTCTGCTTTAGCATTTCTACATCCAGTCGTTCGTAGAAGTCCTGCGATACCGTGGAAGTACTGCGTCCTTGTATCCTTCACTTCAAACTCTCCTCCGGCCTTGAGACAGCAGCTCCCTCCTCATTAGTAGGATACTTCCTGAAATCGAAATACCTCTTGACCATATCACCAAATCTTTCCTCTCCATTTTCCCTCCTCGCATCTCTTTCCCTCTTCTCCTGCACATACCGATCATTCAGCTTCCTCACCAGATCCAAACGTACCGCAATATCCTCCTCTAGTTCCAGCTTCGCCAACACAAGCTCATCACCTTCTTTGCCCTTTAATCTTGCACCCTTCAGCTTCGCCTTTAGGTTATCAGGCAACGAATCATACGACACACGTTCCCCTCTGTCCGCTCGCTCGCCCGCCGTCTTCATCACAGCCGCCATAACGCCTTGGTCTTCTCTGCTCTCCTGATTCTCCTCGACAGCAAATCCCTTAAGCAACGGCTCAAACACCGGCTCCTTCTCCCCCCTCTCCCTCGCCTGCTTCGCAACCTCCTCTCTTCTCAACATATCATGAAAAAGCCCATCCGCATGCATCTGAATCTTCTCACTCTCCTCCTCACTGCGCTCATACAAGCTCAAATAGCCCAACGCCCTCAGCAACTTCCCCTGCATCACCACACACCTTCCCAACTGCTGGTTCTCCTCCCTACACATGCTCATCCGGCTCTTCCAGCCACCCGTGCGGAAACATTCACTCAGGGCGTATTGCAGATCAGCGCAGTTTTCGATGGCGGCTTTTGAGACTTGGTTTTGGCGCTCTTTGTAGCCGCCGACGACGTCGAGGAGTTTTTCTTGGTCGGATTTGCCGCTGGATTCGAGGGTGGAGAGGGGGCGGTAGGTGGACCAGAGGTGTGCGTAGCGGCCGTCGGGGTAGAGTGATTCGGGTGGGACGGTGGGAGGGGTTGTGGTGGTTGGGGGGGAGGTGAGTGGTGTTTGGGACTGGGTCTTTTGTTGTTCGAGTTGGCGTTGTTGTGCTTCTGGATCGTTGTGGCCTTCTAGTCCCATACGTGATCGATAGCTGTCTTGTGGTGCTGATGGTGATGATTTTGTTCTGGCTGCTTCTTCGGCTGTTCTTTCTGCTTCTGTGCGGTAGCCTTTTGGTGCTTGGTTCTCGAGATAGCGTCGAAGACTGGGGTCGAGGTCGCTCAGAGGGTCTTCCTCGCGGCGCCAGAAGGTGTCTAGCCAGCCCATGGTTGTCGGATATATTTGGAGAAGGTCTGAGACGTGATGGTTTTGTTGTGGAGAGGTAGAGAGCTGGGGGGCTGTACGCAGAAGAATTGGTAGAAAGTATAGAAGTATAGAGAGGATTTGGAGATTTACCGTCATTGAGGATGTTGCTTGTCACGTGACATACAATGCTTGGCATTTTAGAAATGAGGCATCAAGCAAGGTTGTTGAAGGTCAGGAAAACATCTTCTCAGCAGGCAGGGTCTGAAATATAATGGATGATGGCTGTCATTGACTACGTAACGAATATCTATTCAAGAAACCTTTTAGTATAACCAACCATTGCCACCACCATCATCATCAACATTGATCCATGATGCCATAAACCCATCTACGAGTACATGATAGAGAAGAAGAAGTAAAGGAAAGGAGTAACTGTTCTGAGATCACATTTCTGACCATTATGCAAGGGCGTTTCATCATAAGACATTTCCGTCAATCATCCTTTTTTCAAACAAATCAATCCGCTCAGCAGACATTGTTGTTGCTAGAGCTCAAAGGTCTTGCAAGGAAGCGTGTGAAGATGTTGCTGCTCATCGTCTTGAGCTTCTTCGCTGGCTTGTCCTCTGAGCCAATGGGTAGAGGGTGTTGCACCTTTCCGGACAAAGTGTAAGCTGGTGGAGGTTGAGCCAAGAGATCATCCTTGCTATCGTTGCTGCGAGTGTACGAGTAGACGCGCACTGGTGAAGGACGGTCGAGACTGTATTGTGTGTCAAGAGTAGTTGAGCGCGACCTCGAAGAGATTGAGGCAGGTGAGTTTGTTGACATTGTTGATGCACTTGAGATGGAAGAAGCGTACGATGAGCCACGGCTCTGAGGAGGAGAGAGCGATGGTGCGCGCGATGATGAGGTTGATGATTGTGACTGCAGGTGTTGGAGACGGGGTCTGCTGGGGCGGGAGATGAAGTCGCCCGAGTTTTGCTGGCTGTGAGAGCTTGCAACGGGAGCGTCGTAGATGTATTGTGATCGCTGGCGCTGTTGCTCTTGAGCGAGCTGGAGCTGGATCTTGAGTTGGCGCTCGCGTTCCAAGTTTATAGCAACGCGTGCTTGCTGCTTGTCTTGCCATACTCTGATAGGTCCTAAGAAGGGCTCGAGGTGTTCATACAAGTCTTCGTTGGTGATTCTTAGATCCCAGTCGAGAAGGAAGAGAAGTTGCTTCTCCATGAGGTTGACTTCGCTGTTGGAGAAGCCAAAGTTCTCGAAGCCAGGCACGTTGGTGTAGCGAGCCCAGTACTTGTTCTTTGGTGAAGAGTCGTTGAGGTTCTTGGCAGCAAGAATGAGAGCAGCGAGGAAGATGCGGTGGACTGTGCATCGCATCCCCTTAGCGACAGGTGGTAATCTTGATTGAAGACGAGCGAGGTATACAAGGGTGGGCAGGAGGGTTGAGACGTGGACGTGTGATTGTTGGACGAGCGATGTGATGAATGCCTCGATAGAGGGGAGCGCAGGCTCCGATGCATCTTCCATTGCTGGTGGTGTGGTTGGTGGTGTAGGGGGCATGTGAGAAGGAACATATTCGTGGCATCGGATGACCTTGGCTGCCTTATCGGCGAGGTGTGCAACCATCTCCTTTGTGACTGGCATGGTGATGAGATAGTCAAGAGCGTTGGCGTTCTTGTCCTGGGGAGTGTTGAGAGACATGATAGATGGTTGTTGTCTTGAAGAGTACATGTTGGTGTATGTGTGTGTGTGGAGGTTGTTGTATATGGAAGAAGATGTGTTGCTGGAAGGCTGAGAGGAAGATGGATGGATAGGATATATAGTCGTAGTATAGATCCTAATAGCTAAGAATGAATGGGAGTTTGATAGCAATAGATGGTGTGTTGCTGGCAGTGAGAGAGTGTGGGGTAAGAATAATTGTTAATGGCGTCAAGCTTGTTTCAAGTTTGATTGATGTTTAGGATCCGGCCAGCAGAAGAGAGCAAACTTGTCAATCTAGTTGTATTGATAAGAGAGGATGACGTCGATGTGGTGAAGCTGATTGATGGTGAGTGAAGGTGGATGTATAGCGATATCGCAGATATTCTATTGTTTGTTGATGATGTTTGTGAGTGGCTGGAGTTTGTCTATTGTTGTAGTAGTGCCGAGCAATCAATGCTGTATGGGACTCTATCGTTCTTCAAGAACTGATGAATGAAAGGAAGGCTGGAAGGCTGGTGATGATGATGATGTCTATTCAAGACTGCTACTGTGGCAGGACAGAGCTGAGTACTTGTAATAGCAGCGAGATTGTCCTTCAGCCCAGGGGGCAGGAGTGTCGTGGGATGGAATGATCCTTGGTGTATGCACGCTTCTAATGCACGCTTGTGGGGTCTGCAGCGCGTCTTGACCGTTGCAGTTCCAGAAAAGGTTCGCGGTGCTCGAAACGCCCAAAAAACAAAGGCGAGTCCCTGCTGAGCCAACGTGTCAGTTTCAGAAAGGTTAACAAAGACGAAACGCCCATCGCGCTTGTGCTACGTGTTGTGTGGTCTGTGGTGGTGTGGGTGGTGCACAGCCTTTTCCGACGCCTTGTCATAAACAACATCAAAACGTTGCCAAATCCAGCCTACGCGCTACAACACTGTTTCGCCGTCATAACTCTTGCCGCCAAACATGCACATGCCAATAATAATAATACTGTCACACTTAACATACCTGTATATAGTGCGAATTGTGTGACGTCTTTGTCCGAGGTTGCGTTATTACTCGATATGCAAGGTTTGCCGGAAGGTGTTCTGGTTCTCGTCGCAAGGAGAAACTATGTGCTTTGAGGAATGTAGTCTCTGTACTTGTGCTTGTCGATCGTGATTTTATGTCGTTAAAATCGTTGTGCACTTTGTATTGTTGTTCTGGTAGGTAGATGTTCAAACAGCATCCGTACGTGCACCACCCACCATTAAATACAACTCCTTCCTCTCCACCACTTCTTACCACAAGGCTGGTCATACCAGAAAACACCCAGTGGCAGTGAGGCTATCAGGCGTCATAGTCGACGACGCATCACATCACAGCCCTGCGATGTCAGAAGGCCTTGCATTGCATAACTGCCCATCCCAGCCTCTTCAAGATCGAGAAAAAAGGCGGGGTTGCTATGTGGCGTAGTTTGTCTGCGGACTAACCACCGACGCTTTGCCAACCGAAGGAGAATTATCATCATAGGAATTGTCCGCGTGCTTGTTCTGCTTTGCATATATGCTGTCCAAAATCGCCGTCTTTCCTAAGACAGGACCTAGAGACAAGAGACTCGAGAGATTGCGCAGGCATCGTCGAGTTTGTCAAGTGTGATCGAGACTTTGTGACTTCGAGGCTGTCGAGAGCGTTTTGGTGAGGAGGCTTTGCTTGTAAGCGAGGTATTGACTTCTGATAACAGCGCCGAACAGGAGAAAGGCTATGCCTTGCTATAAGCTGAAGACGCGAATGCTGCAAGGGAAAGAAGGAATATCGAGATCGTCATTGAATCTGCTGATACTAGGGTCAGACTACCTAGTGCAACCACTTGTCTGCTCGATGACCTTGCTCGATGACGACCTACGACACTCTAAATCCCTGCAGTCTGCGCCATGTCACCCTGTCACAATCCCTGAGGTAGTCAATCTGTCAAGCAGAAATCATCCCAGCACGGCTTCAAATCCGACGGCAGCAAGCAGCCTCTCCAACGGCTACCGACACCAAACTCAATAAATCACCGCACCCCGCATGAATACGGCTCTGCCTTCACCCCGAATCCTGCATCCTGTATATATCTCCCTCGTCCCCTCCGAGCCTTACTCTACCTTTCTGGCTTTTTCCCTGCGCTCTATCTCCGAATATGGAGCGTGTATAAGGTGTCGGAAATCCTCCTGCTCGGTCTGGATTGCCTCCATTGCACGGTCGAGGCTCGTATCGATTTGTGACAAGGTCTGTAGGCTTATTTCGGCATGCTGGATCGAGGGCTTCTGGTTGTGAGTTGCCCGATGTGGGTGTTCGTTTTGTCACGTTGACGACATGAAGTATGTTGGCGTTGAGGACAATTCTCCTCATGCTCTCCTGTGCTGGACGTGAATGGTGAAGTGTGCACTACTTTGGTGATTACACGCCACAAGCACAGCAGCAGCCTCCTCGTCGGCACGATCTGCTGAGTTTCAGGCTTTCAGCACGATCGATCCGAGGCTGACTTCAGCCTTCCAAAGCAAGCCATGTTGGAAGCCTTGTCGACGTGGTCTCTCAGCTAGTGGACAGTAGTGGTGTTTACTTCTTGGTTGAATCTCCTTACGATCGAGATGAATCTCGCTATGGTGGGCTCGCGATTGGTTTTGAAAGCTCTGAGGAAACCTGAACATAGCCGTGTGTGTGTTCCCATATCGAGGTCCAGCACTATGCACTTGACGAGGTTGCTCGGTCAGATTTGCTACGCCATGAGCTGTGCCATCCGTTGGCTGAACTGATGAGCTTGGACGGCTCTTCTCTTCGATAATCTAGTTCTTCTGCCTTGGTCAGAATATGACTGAGCTCTTCTAGTGCATCTTGTGCGAGTGTGATTGTCTGGTCTCGACTGTACTCCGAGTACGGAAGGTCTAGAGATTTCAAAGGTAAGTAAAGGGTCTTTCCTTGCTAACGATAGTCTGAGCTTGTATCTGTTGCATGACCTGTAACAGACGTGGTCACTTCTCTCCTAACCCCATCCTCCACCTTCTCCGCCAGCTCCCCCAACTACGTCCAGAGTCCAGTTTAATGCGGACGATTTCGCAGATGCCACAATGAGTGTCTCTGAAACTATCGGAGGCCAATGTCTTCTGCAATTCACCTCAAACAGGAACCTTCTAAGTGTTTTCCTGCAGATCTTGAAACACCGTGCGTGATGTTCTTGTGCGACCAAGAGGATGTGATACAAATGACAATCAAGTACTAAATGTGGACCCTGGACGCACTTCCTCATATGCTTGTACGACACTGGGCAATGCTGTTCGGCTCACAAGGGGTCACTTACTAGAAGAGATCATCTTCAAACGCAACGCGTGAGGTCGATATTGCATATAAAGGTAGACACTATCGCCTCCTATTTCATCGTGGCTCGGATATCACTTCTACACCATTGGTCGACAACCTCTCACTACTGATGCCCAGTACTGCTTTGCGGGCACTGGTTAGTACATTACTATCGAGACGCGCTTGCGATTCTTTAAGCCTGCTGTCAACCTTCAGCACATCGCTGTCGTTATGGACTCTACCCTTTACTCAACCCGCCAATGACCCAAACATCGACGAAACCGAGGTTGCTTCTGGAATGCCCTTGAAAGAGACGGACATCATTAGGCTGGCCACGCCTCCGATCAGCGCACGGAATGTTTTCCTCCTACCTGCAGCTACTACCAAAACTGCCAGCAAGTCAATGTCTCAAGTCGTCTACGAACTCTGCATAGCCCACTACCAAGGAAAAGTCTCGCCCGAAGACTGGAAGATATCATTCCACGTCCTGCCAGAAGATTATCTTCGGTTCAGGACTCTTCTCAAACAACGACCTTCAGTGAAAGATTTCGTCAACGACAAGGTCAGATTCGATTACAACCCAATGGCGAAGACTGGACAGCTCGTCTTCCGGATGCATCATGTTGCCACGAAGTATTTCTCGTCAAAGTGTTAGATCATTGGCGGCATCAGATTGAGGGTCTCAAGGAGCGAGATCCATTGTTGAAGCCACATTTGAATACAATACAACGTGCAGGTGGAACGCTGGATCGGCGGATTCCTAGCTGGTACCATGAAGAAGGAATACACAATCTTTACAAAGACCTTCCTGGGTTCTTTTGTGTTGATGCATGGTTCATACATCATGCATGCATGCCGACGGTCATCCTCGACGTCACTCGCGGTCAGACTGCCACGAGTCTCGATGAACTTGCCTTCAGTTATATCCTTGGTACTACGTGCTGGGTACGTGCAATTGTGGTGTTGGACTTGCGAACCAGTCCCAGATGTGTTCCTAGAGCTACTGGTTTCCGACTTCATTCCTTGCTGTCACCGCAACGGAACTCTTAATGAGCGCGCTGGAATTCCTCGGAATGTCTGCAAAATCTTTGATTCTACGCATATCCTGACTTCGTCCCAGGATATGTGCTGGATGCTGGCCGATGCGGAAGAGGCGAAGCGTCAAATGGACGAACAGAAACCACCTCCTAGATACAACGTCAATCCTGTCGTCGAAACCAGACCTAGCAACTCCAGGAAACCTCCCAGTCGTTAGGTGATCGAGGAGGCCGAAGCAAGGTTGGAGATCGAACGGCTCGACGAGGCGCAGGTGAACTTTCTTGAGCAAGTCTTTCGTATGTATATGCTGTACAAGGAGGTTTATCACACTCGCCAGGTGCCTTGAGTGCAATGATTTTTCGTCTTCTCGGCATCTCTTTCTTCTTTACATACATACCGTAGGACGTTAATCAGCATATCATTTTCTTGACACCTCGTGCACTGATCGATGCGTATGATGCTACACTCGATGACTGCCCCAAGCACTCATGCCTTACTTCACCTCTCTTACCACGACCAAGGTTGCTGCCATGACATCCCATGCCTTGAAGCGTACATGTATGTATCTTCCCTTCAGGCTATACAAGCATGACATACCATACCACGCATACCCTGCAAAAATAATTACTCACCCATTGTATTCATTCCGCATGAAACACCAAAGTTCAAACACTCCTGCCGAACCAACCGAACCACGACAACAAAAGACGCAGATCTCCAAATCACTAGCGCGTCAAGGCTTATTTTGACACAAAACCGTCCAACCTTAGCCGTTGGGCCAGATTGAAACTTCAAAACCCGTCTGCTTAGCCCCCTGCTAGCGTCTGTTTTACTTCAAAGCACCAAGACTTATTGGTGGTAATTTGGCTACACGTGTATGTCGTGCTCTGCGGCTTTGGCCCCGTGTTTTGTGGAAGGGTAAACTTGCTGGGTCTAGTTGGAGTGGAGATTTCGGAGATGGTACGGCGGACCGGGACTTGTCGTGCTTTGGTCTTCTGCTGCGAAGAGGGATGTTTTAGGTATTCGTCTTGTTCTCTGCGCTCAACAAGCTTTTTCATGTTGGACACGATTGAGCAGCCCGAGAAAATCCTTATCAACACCGAAAATGCACAGACAACCTCTCGGCTAAAGCTAAACCGAGCCAATGACTCAATATGAAACCAAGCATGTGAAACCATAATTTCTGAAACACTCAGTCACTCAAGCGGCGAATCTGATACACCACTGCATATTGTCGCACATCACTGATCATGCCACCAACACTCTGCCAATCCTGTAATAACCAACGCGCCCTCATCCTCCGCCCCAAAAACCACTACTTCGTCCTCCCGCACCACTCCCACACCCACCACCAGCTTCACCCTCGTCTTCTTGCACTGTCGTTGTTGGTTCCACAGCCTTCGTCTTCGCACCACCCAGCTCACTCGGAACCAACTTCGCCATATCCTCACCACTCCTCACAACATCCAAGATGGCACTCGGCCGAATACGTTCCAAATTCTTGA
>Ga0115846_100485_pt1 | contig 20958 bp, 19 predicted proteins | sample InSIn5gowninarea_2_FD_83860 | JGI IMG/M metagenome (GOLD analysis project Ga0115846, IMG submission 83860) | reverse complement strand
ACCTACCCCCAACGAAACCAGCCGCAGTGGCTCAATGGCAGAGCGTTGCCCAGCACTACTCCCTTTGAAAGTGTGGTACCGATGATTTGGAATACGAGCGTCTTATTGGATAGAATTTGTATTTATAGATTACAACCCCCCGGTATTTCACTCGAAAAGGTCAGGTGTTGAGGCAGAGATTCGGAGTTCGATCCTCCGCTGTTGCGATTATCCTTTTTTTTGGCGCTTTTTTTTGGGTGGTTATGGGATGGTGTTGCTTGGTTTCGTTTTTTACTGTTGGGTTTGGGGAGAGATGAGTGGTAATTCTTTTGCACGAATGGATCACCTGGATGTCTGAGCAAGAACTGATGTGAACAGAACGTACAAGGACGGAGGCTAAGATCAGTTTCATGTTGTTGAGCCATGGTAGAGCCCATAGAGTGAGGATCCAAATTGCTGTGAATGCACCTAGTTCTTCAAGCCTCAAGTTAGAACACCCATGGAAGGGCTCCACCCTTGAGAGCCACCTTCCTGTCATCAAACATCCAGTACGCCTAGATGTATGTCTTCAAGAAGGCAGATAGTTCAACAAGTTCGCTGATATCTTCTCTTAGAAGCGGGAGATCTGAAGAAACAGAGCCACTTGCTCATGCGTAATTGTCCACTCAGAGGGATGAGCTTGATCAGTCTCATATCTGGAGCTCGATAACACATGCCATGAGAAATGAGAAAGGAGAACTTTCATGTCAGACAGTTTTCATGAACCGCACAGACGAGCATAGCAGAGAGCTCAGATACAACATATCACTCCGGGCCATGAACCCGCCGTATCTCATCACCTGGATTTGCTCGACGCCGCCCGAGTAGCATAGAATCAAGAGCCAGATAGGCCTCACCCCTAAATCTAGAACCGAGAAGAAGGCCACGAGATCCACCATATCAGACGCTTGAGAGCTCTGCTTGGTCGCTGGTAGAGGAGCAAGGGCAAACTTGGGCTCGGAGAGATTTTGAAATTCGGACAGGCTTTGGAGAAAGAAGATAACGAAGTACAACGATTGAAAAAAGATGGAGTAGGCATCACGATAAGACGACGCTCATGACAGATTCAAAGGTTGACATAGGACGGGCATTGCTAAACGTTTTAGCAAATTGCTGGAAAGAGGATAGGCTACGGAACATCGCTCCTCGCGCCAAAAGACGCCGCTCTTCGCTATCTTGATTCGATCAACAGTCGAGACTGTATGACTCGCACAACAATACGAGTGACTGTGGCCACACACTTAACAACATCAAGACCCGATACTTGACAGTATCTCTTTATTCATCAATGGGTGATTTGCTGATTTAAAGCACGAGTAAGTTCACGAGGTTCAAGGTGACGGACGGAGCTCAGGAGTGTAAGACGGGGTATGATACTAGACAAAGGACACAAAAGAGAACGTGAACATTGTAAAACAAAGCGAGAAGGAGGGAAAAGTTGAAAGCAAATGGGCGTTCCCAAGTACGTTTTGCATTTTACTGATTCAGCATTTTAGACCTCATGCTTCTGTATGAGAAGAAGGGTGGGGGCAGCGAAGATCCAACTTTCAGGTCTTGTGCTTTTTGATGTCCAATTAACTCCGCTGAGGTCTTCACATCCAAAGTCGTGTAATGTGTGTGGCCAGTGGGAATCATCCTTCCCTATCCACCTGGATTGATTCACCATTCGAGGTCTTCGCTTGAGTCTTCTCGGAAAGCAGCTGAGTTGAGCGGTGGTTCGTCGTGCAGTCTTCCCAGATATGGTGCAGGCTCACTGGAACGTCGACGACCTTTGTACCTTGTTATTGGCAAGTCGTCGTCTGCTGGGTAACCGTCTTCTTCGCCTGAGGTGGCGGCAGTGTCATTTTCACTGCTTTCAGTGTGAGTGCCATTGCTGCCTGATGCTGCCTCGCACCCCGAGCTCATGCCTGCGCTTCCATCATCTTCACCTGCTCCCGACTGTTCGTCGGAGTCTGTGTCAGGGCTCCCTGCGTCCCCAATCATAGCATCCTCGCTGGAATGACCCTCTCCGTGAGCTAGCTCGATCTGCAGAGTTTGCTCCTCGCGCTCTTCCTGTACCATGACCGCAAACCAGTAGAGACCAGGGCAAGTCACTTCCAGACATTTTTGCATGACATCCAGCTCAGCCTCCGAGAGTGGTCTGTCCTTGACGATCTGCTTGATATGGCCATGTAGAGGGCCAATGCAGTCTTTGATCTGAAGAATGACCAAGACCTGATAGACTTGCACCGAGAGACAGAGGTCGGCGGGTAATTCAAGGAAGATTTTCTTGCCGTTGCGAGTACGGTTGATAGCGCAGAAGACGTATCTCAAGGCATTGGGCTGCATGTAGGGATGGTTCATGGCTGGGCCGAAGGCGAGTTGGATGAATCTTTTTGCTGGGCTGCGGTATAACCATGTTAGGGGGCACACCGACATCGAGTAACGACCGAATGCCGAGTGCTTCTGGAAGGCGACAGGATCCAGATCACGGAAGATGGACTCGGAGGTTTGGCCGGTCGGATCCATCTGGTAGATGTCCAAGGTGTATTTCATGATCAAGACTTGCCTTTGCGGAACGGGTGGGTATCCGAGAGGCGGTCCGTAGAATTGGGAAGGTGCGATGGGTGTTTGTTGAACGGAATAGGAAGGAACGATGGGCCGTGGCGGGCGCCTTATACTTCTCTTCTGCCACATGTTCAGGCTTGTGCTTGTCATGGGCGCGGGACCTGATCAGAAGTCGTTGTCGAAATGTAATGAGGGAGGTACTGCATAGTCTTGCTGATGACAATGAGGTGAACTTGTTATAGCGTGCTTACACGTGCTGTCAGGCGCCAGGAAGATTCGATCGATACTACCTTGCGTAAGAGATTTGGGTGCGTGTGATGGTCGAGCGTGCTGTTGAAAGCGTCGAAGTAGTCGCGTTGCCTCAGAAAGTCTTCGGCAAATGTTATCTTGTGCAAGAGGTAGATGTTGGTGTGATAGTTGAGCGTGCTGTCGAAAGTGTCGAGGTAGTTCTGTTGCCTCAAATGACTTTCAACTGATTTTTATTGAGGGAGAGCGAAGTTGTGGGCAAAGTTGTGATGGTAAAAGGTGAAAAAGGGCAATAGTATGCCTGCTGATTGTCGAAATGGGAAAGTTCTTTTGATCTCTCTGGTCCTTCCTCAAGATGTGGATTTGTTCTTGCCGATGGATAGAGTGCTTTGAGGTGCGAGGACTATGTGAGGAGGCCCCCAAGTAGTGTCGATAGGGTGTCAGTTGCGAGCTCTCAATGGACGCTTTGGCATGTAGCAATACACTACTGCAGTTTGATGTGCTGGTGAGAGCTGTTCTTGCGTAGATGGGATGTGGTCGAGATCGGATAATCAGGCCCTGTCGTTGACTGACTCTCAATGGATCCCTCAGGTGACATGGAAAATTCTCTGCATAAAGATGTCTTTCGCCTGCAGCCGCGCATCAAGAGGAGATGGACGACGTGTTGGTAAGTCGAGACCCGGTGCTGGTGCTCGAGGATCGAGAACACAGAAGGTTGCAAATCAACCAGTAGTGATGCAGCGTGGGGAGTGGGTGGTCGATGACTAGTACCGATGCAGTAGTCCGAAACACTCGTTCGCTTAGTAAGCCCGGACGTGTTTGGAAGGCATATAAACAAAGCTTTCACCCGGACTGATCTTTTCCCTGTGTTGCAAAAACATTCAAGAAAACGTAAGTCACTTCCTACATCCTCTCTTCACCCCTTCTTACCTCTTCAGCATGCCAAGCAACAGCAACAACAACAACAAGGCTACGGCCAACAACAACAGCAACAAAGACCCTGGGGTCACCCACGGGCACACCCTCTTCCGCCCTCGTGCCGTCGACACCACCGACGAGGAGATAGCTCATCTCCATGCAGAGGGAAGGGAGAGGGTGGCAAGAAGAGAGCAGGAGCAAGCAGAGACCGAGGCCGCCAACAGGGCTGAAACCAGGTCAATGGCCAAGGCCAGAGCAGAGAAGGAGGCTGCTGCCGCCAAGGTCAAGCAGGAGGAAGGGGTGAAGGTCAAGGAGGAGGAGAAGTAAAGTGTGTCATTGTTTCTACACTATCATCTTGCGCATGTTTACTGACAGCACGCAGCAACGACCAGTATTTTGGATGGTTCTGGTGGTGGTGGCTCTGCTATGGGCGTGTAGGAGTAGCTGAAATGATACCTTGGATGCTCACTGCTTCTTTCGTCCCTGTGCAATCTGTGAACTCGTGAATGCTCATACATGGATGACAGGAATCCCCTTTGCTCAGAGATGACAGGCAGAGATTTATGACCTACCTGGAGCCTGAGAGTCCGACGATATCGTGCATCCAATCGTAAGCTAGCCTCTTTCGTCAATCGACGTGACGACGCGGAATACCCGTCAAGTGAAAATCGTTCACCATCCCACGTGAGATAGTCCTGCGCCACAACAAATTTTCCTTTTTTCCATCAAACCACGCAAAGCAAGTAAGTCTAACATTACCTCTGCCTCGTTTCAATCTGCGCCCGGCACTGACTCGCGATCGTGCAGACTCCCGAGTACTTCCAAGCAGGACTCAACGCCAGAGAAATGGCGCATATCTACCACGACAGCGAAAGAGACACCAAGTACTACGTCCAGCACGGCACGCTACCAGGCTACCTCATGAGCTTGTCATCCCAGCCTGGGACCATCTCGCCATTGGTGAGCCCCAGGCTGAGCCCAAGCATGAAGACTTTGCTTCGACGGACCCCGAAACAAACAATAACTCGCCTGGTACTCCTCGAAGACCTGTTCTTGCCCTCAAAAACTCTGCTAACCCCCCTTCAGCTGCTGACCCCAAAGGTCCTCGCAGCATCACGGAGCTGCAAGATCTGCGCAACATTTCCGATTACGGCTCGTCAACCTGAGACATCGTGTGGGAGTCGCGGCTCATGATACTGGGGGCATGTACTATGTCTTCCGTGGCAAGAAGGATGCGCATGATGGCAGGAGAGCAACAGCGAGATGGAGGAGCTTTGAGAGTCATGGGGAAGCCTACTGCAAGAGACCTGATCGCCTGACTCGGACGCCTCTACCGGCTCAAGGTCTCTGCTGGCAACATGGCTGATGGCTAGAATTGATGCATTGCTTCGGATCGTACTAGAGTTCGAAGGGGGCGAAGAACAATCGACGAACGAAAGGATGGAGGGATACATGACAAAGCGAACGAGGAACAAAGATCAAAGACACCAGCATGAATCACAAGGGTAGATAGCATGACAAAGCAGATCATACAAACGACTGCTCATAATACACGAACACCAACATTTGAAGTCCGATCGTCTTAACTCACTATGCCGCCGTGCAAACACATTGTCGTTCTAATGAGGTATCGAGTTCTATCCTACTAGACAATTTATACGTAGCCGTAGGTCGCATCCCGTGTTGCTCGCAAAGGCTGCCAACGTACCATCGAAATGCAAGATGATTTTGCTATCATCGTCGTTGTCCACAGAAAATACCCTCTAGTCAACATTCTCAGTGGACATGGATCCAGAGCAACATACTCTCTTGCATTCTGACAACGAGCTAGGCAGATAAACCGTCTGTAGGAGATCAACATGAGCCTTTGGATCAGCTTCTCCCCACCGCTTGCAAGACGACATTCGTAACAAGAAACAACGTCACCTCTTACTCTACGTTCCATTTCACCAACGAAGGATGCACTACCTCTCAGTAACCATATATCCAAACCAACAAACATCTTGCAATCCGACAGCTAATTGACTCAACATTCTGCATATGTAAAATCGCCACGAGCATTCGAATTCGGTGCAAAATCCCTCCGTCGATGTTATCGCACTCGTCTGAACACTGTTAGCGTATGCGTATAGTATGGGGACGGCAGGGCAAGACGACTTACCCATCTCTCCGGCATCGAGATGGTACGTGCAGCGGAAGCACATGAAAACAAGCATGACCTCAACAACACCGACTGCGTGATCGGCGAGGAAGTTGGGACCGGTCGAATGAGAAGGGGAAGGCGAAAGAGAACGGGGATCGAAGACGGGAGGGTCGCTGCGTTGAGCGGCGAGCCCGTCTTCTTCACGACGGCGACCGCGATTGGCCTCTTCCTCGGCCTCTTCGGCCTCTTCAGCAGCGCGCTGGGCAGTATCAGTGGCTTGACGATCGCAAGTGCGTTGAGGCGAGGTCGTCGGCACGACGGCGCTCCTCAGAGCCAGGACCATAGGGGCGGCGGGTGCGGGTTGCCAGCGAAACGCGGTCAGAGACGGGGGATGATGTTGCCGCGAGGGCGGCGAGCAGGGTCAGCACTAAGAAGCAGGTCATACTCCTCCTGGTTGCGAGGGAGGGCGTCGAGGCGGTCCTCCTCGGCAAGGCGGTCTGCACGACGCAGGAAAAAGAACACACCATTATCCCATCTCTTACCACCTACGCTGATATCGTGATCTCAGAAACATATGCCTAAACCTCTCGTGAGTCGTCCCTTTCTTTTCTTAACCGCCCTTAATGCTTGCCCAGAGTAAGCGCTGAATTTAATGATCATCTGCTCGATCCCTCTTTTCGACACAAGCGACAATCTCTAGGCCAGAACCTGGGTCCCATGCATCCGGTGTCCTTGACGTCAGTGATCGGTTAAGGTGTCATCATCATGTCTGCGTACAAACCCAGCAGTAAACTATATCTCTCACTTTCTAGATGTCTACTACCACCACTACACACCCCGCACCCTCCTCTCCCTACCCTCCGAGCTCGTCGAGCAAATCCTCGATAGCATGGCCCCCTCCACCCTCCCTGCAGTCCGTCAAACCTGCAAAACCCTCGCCTCGCTGTCCGCCACCTCCTTCGACAGCAAAGTCTTGGCTCAGGTCTCTGTCGTGATGGCCAGGGAGGCACTGGAGGGCGTGATCTCGTTGCTCTCGCACGAGGTCTTTGGCACCTTTATGCAGAGACTCGTTTTTTTTTTTTTTCGCCGCTAGAGTGGAAGAGAGGGTTACGCTGCTCATGGCGGAGATCAGGGAGAGGGGGTTCAATAGGCGGGAAGGCCTCGAATTGCCTTTTCGAAGACCACACTGTTGCGACATGATTTAGAGCTGCGTGACCATAGAACTCGGAGATTATCGAGACATATCACAATTCGTGGAAACCGGATCTTTGTGGATTTTGTGTTTGCGTGGCCGAGGGGAGAGGATTTGATTTGGTCTTCGTCATGTATGTAGGATTTCGGGAGGAAGCGGATTTTAAAGGTCTTAGGGAGGAGGGATGTAAATTCATTGTGGATTAAACTCGGGCAACGAGCCAGATCCTCGTAGCTTGCGCGGTGACGTTAGGAAATCCATCGGAGCGAACGATTATCGCGACAGCGCTCGGCACATCTATGCGAGTAGAGATGTGGCTGACCTCGTAGCGGAACCTCAAAAGCGGCTCCACGGTGATGCGAGAAGTTGCTACGAAAGGTGCCGGAGCCGAGACTACGGACAAAAGGAGCGAGGCGTGAGCATCTGAACTGACTCCAAGACTGTAGATTGAGAAGTGCTGCAGCAAATGAGGGTCTGCCGAAAGATTGTGCAAGGAAAGTGATTAAGAGGTCTTTGAGCAGCAGAAGGTTTGATGTCGTTGTGGATAGACTTGCAGACGTTACGGAGAGAATAATGGAGACCAGGCAGTCGGCCCTCATGTGTTTCTGAGTCGAGGACATAGGTTGATCGAATGAACTTCAGCCTGGGAGTTTTCTTATGAAGTGGTAAAAGATCACGGAATAGAGGAGGAGAAACAATGACTCCTGTCTTCCCGGCATCATTTCGAATCGCATCCTCGCTTGACGAAATATTAGAGGAGCCGCTTCATTCCAATGATCTCGGAGACGTGACCGATCCGTGAATTGTCCTTGAACAGTTGGCCGTAGAGCGTCAGCCGCAGTCCCGACGGCAAAATCTTGAGCGAGGTATTATTGGAATTTGAACCCGACATGTTTGAAAGCATGAAGAAGGAAGGCGGGTGTGAAGCAGCTTGCAAGGGATATAGTGAGGTAATTGTGTTTGCGATTAAGCAAGTTGTTCACGGCGTCATAAGCTCCAGCGCGGATTCGGGTCTGCAGCAACGATCGAAGTCCCGTCAGACAAGAATGAATGCTATGCAGCATCTGCCCATATCAGAATCGAGGTATCTTAAAGTCTTCAGGAAAATCTTCTTCTCCTTCCCTAATTTTCGCCCAGTCCTCCATCACTTTATCTGAATGAGCCTCGAAACCGACCATAATCCTGTCAAGTCCTTGCATTTAATAGTAGTCCAAGTCGGCCAGCCAATCTTCTGTCTTTCTTTGGTAGTATCGAAACCAGGCCTTCTCTGTCATCTCGTCCTTGTAAATACGAATTTTTGCTTTCTCTCGACGCTTCTTGGCGATGCATGTTCCGATATATCTGCGATGCGACAAAGTGATTTTATCAAATTGATCAAGCCAAGGTGAATAGGTTGATCCGATGAACGAGAGCCAGGGTATCTCGATATAATGAAAGGTTGAAGATTTGAAGAGGTAGGAAGTGGAGAGGACCTCATCCCGGTTTGCGACGAGAAAGAGATGAACCCGTCTCAGCAATACTGGAGTGGCCTCGTCGCGAATCCTTCTCGACACGGATCGTATGGAATCGTGAATATTTCCTTTGTATGGACAGATGGGTTCGTCGGCGAGGTGACCGTAGATCAAGAGTCGGACCTCTAGTGGCAGGACGAAGAGAGATGAGGCGGTAGATCCGTGGTGTGACATCTTCGGGAACTTGAGCGAGGCTTGCGACAAAGAGAGAAAGAAAGAAAGAAAGAAAGAAAGAAAGAAAGAAAGGGAAGATCGAGTTGGTGCGTCAGGTATGGACTTTCCCGGTGCGATATTGAGCAAGTTCAAGTTGTTTGCTGAGTCACAGCTTGCAGCGCAATTTTGAGATTGCGAAGCCAACATCATTAATCCAGAGGTACGAACATTGCGCAGAGTAGTCCATGCTAAGAGTCATCTGAGTCAGATAATCCTTACAAGACGCAATAAACTGTTCAGTGCGAGGGTCAAACTCGGCTATGACCTGTTCCACACCGTTCACTGACCTAAAGATGAAGCCAGACATCCACTGGATCATGGCAGATTGAAACGCTCACCCAACTCATTCGGCTGGGGAGTCATACAGGTGGCGACATACGATCCTCCGTGTAGTGATGGAGGGTGATGAGTCCAACTGCACACATCTTGTAGATGAGAAAACAGTCGAAACGTTCGAGCGGTTGTGAAAGCCGCGACTGGCAGAATGCTTCCAGGTCATCCTGGTGACAATCTCTTGATCTGGTCAAGCGGGGGCAGGACTTCGTGAATAATGCTCGAGCCTTGTCGTACCGGACGTTTGACAATATCTGCATATCCAGAAGACATGATAGACCACCACTCGGACTTCTGCCGTCAAAACCACGAGAGAAGGAACTAGTAAATCCATGCTCAAACTTCACGTCAAATGCAATGTTGACACGCGGAAAAAGTGCTAAGGTCAGAAAGATCGGCTTTTTAGGTGCATTGAGATTTCGAGCACGTTCTATCCAGATCACAGCCACGTTGCAAAATCTTGGTCAAAAGGCAAGATGCTTCGTCTGTGGAGATGGTAGTGGTCATGATTCGTAGTAGTTCTAGGTTTACCTCGTCATGGATGTGCCTGCATACGCCGCGCAAAGGATGTTGCTCTATGCGCTTCAGTGAATCGTCGAAAACATGCCCGTAGATCATCAGTCGAAGCTCGGGTGATAGTACAAGGAAGGCTGGAGATAAGAATTCTATGTTGGAAGCCCGCGTACCATCCATAGCCTTGGGCGTAACGATGCCATTGATCTTGAGGTCAGGAAGTATGGGAAGTTGGGAAAAGAGAAGGAAGACGACAAAGTGGAAGATCATGTAGTAGTGGCAGTAAAGAGTGATATTGCATGAATGATAGTCTTATGCGTTAGCATCGTCATTTTGGGCATGACCAAGATCTGTGCACTTTCCAAATTCCGCGCGAGCTCAATCCTAGCATCTGAGGGCAAGAGGAGCAAAGCGAAAGACTCATGAGTTCAAGCAAAGCAGCGTATCGTAACATGAAGAGCTTGAGGACGCCACATGTTGATTCAGTGCAGCTTCCAGACAATGAGTTGTCGTCTGGCACAAGTCTCTGATTCAACCATGACCCTGTTGATGCCTTCCACCGAATCGATCCTGAGATCAAGTGGCCAAGCGGCAAGCATGCCCTCGAAATCCCTCACTGCTAGCATTATGATATCGCTCGAGGGGCCTGGCTCGGTCCAAAGGTCCCAGAGATGGTAGAAGTTGTAGTTGGCTGCCTTTCCAAAGCTCAGGGACAGGGTGAATGGAATACGACATGGATTGTCGTTGCAAATCACCAGAAGACCGAATTGTCGGATACGGCCTGCTAAGCGAGTGTGATTGTTGCTGAATTCCGACCAAGAAATTATGCTATTGCTGGGGATGGGCCTGACGTGGTAAACGGGACGGCAGGTGCGAACAGTCTGGTCGCCAGAAATTGATTTGTAAACGACCATGATCATACAGCGTAGTGCCAGTGGAGTTGCTTCGTCGTGGACCAAGTGTGATACGTTGCGTAGCGAGTGACTCCGTGGCAGCTGGGTTTGATCCTCGAATACAAGTCTATAGACCATGACACGTAGTTCAGGCGGCAGGCTGAGGAACGGGAAGGTCTTTTGATGCGAATCCATAGTCTTGATGTGTAGCAATAAGAAACGTGATGGGCAAAGTGGTTGAGGATGAGCTGGCGTAGTCGCTGATGTAGATGTTGATGTAGAGGGCTGTGAACGGGAAGACGAAGTTCTCACAAGACTCACGAGCATCCAGCGCGAGGAAGTCGCGAGGCTGCCCAGGCCCCAAGCCCCACGTGGGAAATGGCCGGAATGGATCTGCTGCCCATGATCGATCTATCTCTGAACGGCGAGTCTCATCGCCGGTCGGATGTGTTCTTGAAGGTCATTTCGACAAGGTACAATATTCCACTGAAAGACACAAAAGTCTTGCGAGCAGTCCTTTCCATGTCTTGGTTTCAGACGAGACAGATGTCACTCTGTGCAGTGTCGAGAATCGAGGTCGAGATCAAGGTCTCAGTCTTGAAGCTGCTTGGCCATCTGTTCGAATCGACATGGTTGAACAAGACACGTTGATGTCGAGTAGAGACAACAGGAGAAGACGAGATGTAGTCCAAGAAAGGAAGGAATACGAGTACGGGTAAGGCTGTTGGGCTGTTTCTGCGTGGCTACGTCAAGAAAGGTCCGTGCATTGACAATTGGCTTTGATTGTGGCAGTTGCAGCTTCCTTTCCCATTCTGGATTGCACAAATCATAACACGAGACTTGGAGAGGTGCGACACAAGCAATCTTGGACGGATATAACACCTCTCTGGCTCCTTCCTCCGAACCTGGATTTACTGGACCCTCGCATCATCGAAGACTCCCACGAACAATGGTATCAACGCGACGAGCGCAGACGAGCGCGACACCTCCGACGACGCCGTCAGCCGAACGAACAGCCCAAGTGTCGGCATCTGTGCCTGGAAGCAGCAAGAAGATGAGCAAGGAACTGCGTCGCCTGACGATTGATGCCAACCCCAGTCTTGGAGGAGTCGCCTCGTCATCGTCGGCAACGAGGAGAAGCCGGCGCAGCGGAATGCGACAGGAACTATTGCCCGAAACGCAACAAGATCAAGCGCCACACCAGCTGCTGCCTGAAGGAGGAGTCCTGTTGACACCGTCGCCATCCGATTCGCCAAACTCTCCCCATCTACGGCCGACCAATGAGACGTCCAACACCGACGCCGTTCATGAACGAGTGCCTTCTCCTGCCGTCAAACAAACACAAGCCCCTGCGCAGACCAGCAACCCTCAGGCCACTACTTCGATCAAGTCACCAGCTCTCACTACCAAGTCAGCCGGCAAACGCAAGATTACCCAGTACTTCAGCGCCGTTCCTGCCCAGCTCAAAAGCAACAAGCGTCGCAAGATTGACGACTCGAATCTCGATCCACCAACTCTCCAAGACACCCAAAGTGTACCCGAACTTCCTGTCACGGCTCCTGTGCCAATCCCAACAGCTGCCAGGGCACCTGAGATCATACCTGATGTTGTGGAAGAGCGGGAGCAAAAGGCTGAAGAGCACAAGGATGAGCCAGTCGCAGACAGGCCAGTACAGGCGGTAGCAGATACCCCAGAAGAGAAAGAGCCAGACAAGCCACGCGAAGCAGAGCATGAACAAAAGTACGCCACGGCTGAGGAGGACACCATCAAGGCAGAGGTGAAGAGTGAAGCGGACGAGAAGAAGGCGGCAAAGCGAGAACGCGAGTTGAAGCGTCTACAAATCGATGCCAAACCTGCTCTGATCGACAAACGTTCAAGAAGACAGACGACGCTTCCACTGGCTCGTGAAGTTCGCGACGTCAGTGAAGACACGCGACCTGTCAAACGTCAACGTCTCAGTCTTCCTGCTGTAGCTGGCCCTGCAACCGTACCCGATCCAACACCCACTCCTGCAGAAGTGCCGGAACAAATACTGGAAGAGGTTGCCGAAGAAATCAAGGTCTCTGAGAATGTTCCACCGATCGAAGAGGTATTGGCCACTGCTCCAGAACCCAACCCACCTGTTTTCCCTGCTGGCACGGATCCCAAGCTGCTTGCATCTGGCGAGGTGAACGATAAATGGCTCACGCAATGGCTGGGTTACGTCGCCCATATCACTGGCGACGATGATACCTCCAGAATCCTCACCGAGGAAGACGCCAAAGAACTCATCAAACCCGATCGCAGTGAAGAAAGCGATCAAGATCGACACAAGAGGATCAGCACTGAACTTGACGTGGTGGCTGGCTGGGATAGTGCTGTGATTCCAGAAGAAGCCATCCAGTCAAGTCCTGAAATGTCTGAACCTATCAAACCTCCAGTCAAGAAGGCGAAGAAGCAGAGATTCAATCCAAAACCCAAGGGTCAGCCTTATATCCCAAAAGCCAAGAGGAAGGCCATGGAAGCCAAGGAGGCAAAAGAGAAGAAGCTGGCGGCCGAGAAAACAGAGGAACATGTTCAAGTCGCGCAACCTGTCGAGTCCACTTCCAAGGAGGTGGCAGCTTCTAACATGGCCTCGAAGGCGGAGGAGGCTGTGTCCACTCCAGTCTCGAGCATTGAAAAGCCTGTGGCGAAACAGGTCGAGACAGACCTCACTCCAGTGTTGGAGGAAAAGAAGCTGCCAGCAAAGAAGGAAGCAGAAGCTGCACCTACCGACTGGCTCACAGATTTGATGAACGCCACAGAAACCGTCAAGCCGGAGGAGGAACAACCCAAGAAGCCTAGGAAGACCTCTAAAGGAAAGGGAAAGGCCAAGGTCGTCTAAGAGATGAAGATCTCCTATGTACTCATCGGATGGATTGAAAGCAGAGGAGTCAAGGCATTGTGGCATGAGGCGTTGTATTCTTGCATTTTTGCGTAAGCATTGGCATTCTCTTTTTATTGAGCAGCGGCGTTTCTGGCGCGCATTCATATCATTGTTATCTAGCATTTCAATACTTGAGCATCTTTCATCAATCGATACGATATTTCGACGATCCACTTGACTATGCAAGGTCTCCTACAATTCTACTCACTATTGGCCGAAAAGGCTTACTGGAAACTGTGACCATATCGTCTTCTCATCCCCACTTGCATGTTCGATTACCTATCATTTGACTATGGATGTTTGTCGAGATGGGATGTAAGGAAGCAATCAAGTCAGAAGCGGCCAAAAGATGTTTCCCGAGGGACAAAAGTCTTGGCTCAGCTCAAGGTCTCCCCACAATCACCAGCAGCACACGCGCATCGCGACTTCCATTCTCGAATCATCAACCATCTATCGTCGCATACCCGTCTAAGAAGGCGCCAAAAGCAAGCATGGACTTCGACGACCAACTCATCGCGCAGCTGAACGCGCCCGAACATCGAACACCCACTCCTCCACCTCCACCTCAAGATGCGACAACGACCTCCACCCCACCAACCAACCCCACCACCACGCCGTCCCTCCCTCGCCCAACAATGACAGCCAAAGACGGCGAATCCTACTACATCAAACCCATCCCCAGCGGCCTCCGCGCCCCCTCCCTATCCTCCCTAATGCAACTCTGCCACACCCACACCCTGCACCACGGCTTCGACGTTGTAAAAAAAGCCGGCGTCAAACCCACCTCGTCCAAAAATGGGAAGAAGACAATCGTCCCCAACGCTGCGTATTATAAATGGCACATCACTTGCGTGTTGGGTGGGAAGCCGAAGAACACACGCCATCTTACGGAAGAGCAGAGGAGGAGGGATAAGGGGAGTTTGAAAATGGGGTGCCCGAGTCGGGTGTGGGCTTGGGCTGTGGAGAGGGGGGAGCCGGATGGGGCGTGGGAGATTAGATGGGGGGATACGGATCCGGCGTTGCATAACCATCCGCCTGTTGACGTGCGCACACTGCCGAATCACAGACGCAGAGCTAGAGAGGTTGATGGTGTGGCGGAGGCAATCAAACAGATTGCGGCGAGTGGGGTGGGGAGGAAAGAGGGATTGCAGAAATTGAGGAGTTTGTATCCTGATGGCCTGTTCAGTGAAAAGGATGTGGCGAATGAGTTGCAGAAGTATAAATTGCAGTTGAAGCAGCAGAAGGCTGCTGAGGAGGAAGAGCAAGGAGGTGGAGGGGAGGGTGATGAGGGACAGGAGGGGGATATGGAGGATGTGGATGAGGCGGAATTGCAGTTGCAGCAGCAGTTGCAGGCTCAGACGCAGAGGGATCATCAGCATCGACTTCAGCAACTTCAACAACAACAGCCGCAGATGCAACAACCATCGATGCAGCATCAACCGCAGATGCAGCAGCAACCACAACATCAGCATCAGCAGCATCAGCATCAGCAGCATCAGCATATCTTCACCCCTGGAGTTTCTGGTTATTGGTGAAGCATATCTGATCGCAGCAAATTCTGCTTCCTTTCTGTCCATGCCCTGATACCATCCATCTCTTGCTCACAGCTCGTTTCTTGCCGCAACTCGCTTTCTTTTTGCTCTTTCCGCGAATACCCCTGCCAACGCACTGGCTTTGTTCTTTCCCATCACTGAGTCACCATAGCTCAATATCGACGACTTTTTTGCTTGCTGTTACTTTTTCTTGCCTTTCCCCCTTCACGGCGAGCTCGATAGCCGGGCATCACATCGGTCGTGCTTTGTTAGTAAATCGGGAGTTAACATCGAAGACTTTGCTTTGGAAGATGACATTTACACAAAGGAAACAAAGACACTATGCTTTGTCACTTTGTTGCCATTTCTCTTTGTAAGTCTTCTCGATGCCTTGATCTTGTGGGAACTGATTGTTCTTTCTCCTCTCTTTGTGTCCACTTTAGTGGTTTTATAACCAACGCAATAGCCCTGCGCCTACCTCCGACAAACTATACCCCTCATACACCATCTTCCACACACTCGCTATTACTCGCAACCATGTTCTCTTTCCTCAACAACTCAAACAATCCTCAGCAACCAGAGCTGACACAGGCAGGTACTGTGCCATGCGCTCCTATTGACCCAAGTCAGAGAATAAGAAACTGCTATGTATGTGGATGGACACCTCCTTCTAACCCTGACCTACCCAGACACTTCAATGAAATGCATGCTGATGACCTCAAAAGCCTAAGGGAACAACTCGCTCTTGACCTCTATCCACTTCCCAACAACACTACACCTGAACAGGTCTATGACTGCCAAATCTGCCACCAAGGGTTCACCAGACTTTACTCATTGTTGCGTCATCAAAGGTCGGATCACGCTGCACTCGCCGCAGGGCTCGAGTTAGAAATGAGCGAAGGTCTCTTCAACTCTCAATTTCCCCGCCAGCCTATTTCTCAACAGGCTTTCACCCAATTCGTCCAGCCACAATACATTCCCAGATTCTCTCAACCTCCCTACGGTAGTGCAGCTAGATCAGTGGATGTCGCCGAGGATGTCGCCATGACTCCTACTGTTGATGTCAGCTTCGCTGAGCTACAACTTGTCACGCCTCAGCCCTCTCGTGTGTCAAACAGCGAGCTTGCTACTTCTCATCTAAGAGACGATGATGCCGACCGCCTCTTCCTCGACTCCAGGTATATTGCCCCACAAGCTCATGCTAAGCTGACTCTTCCTTCATCCGTTGCTCTTCGCATTGCGATTAATAATGATGATGCCGAAGATCTCGCCCTGACTCCCGACATGGACGTTAGCTTTGAGGACCTGCGAGCTGTCACACCTCAGCGCACCGGTCCCTCCACGAACAATTCTGCTCCATTGAAGCTCGTCACCAAATCCATTGAGGTCGCGGAAACCCGTGATGTTGTTATGACGAACAGGTTACCTCGCGTTATCGTTCGCTTCTCAGCCCCTTCGCCTGTCGATCATCGTGCAACGCCTGCTCGCAGGAACGGCAAAGCTCCTGCTCTTAAGAACACCCCTTCAAACCGACAAGCACCCTACCAGTCATACTCGGACAAGTGTGCTGCCAACATTGCTGCCGCTAACAAGCAAACAGCCGCTGATAAAGAACAGCGATCCCTAAGAGATGCCACAAGTGCAGCGAGATCATCTCCCCAACCCCCTTCCACCTCCACCACCTCCACCACAAAGACCCAAAAACCCACACCCACCCCATCAACAAAGCCCAAACTCTTCGAATGCGACGCCCTCCACTGCGACCGCGGGTTCGTCAACATCAACCAACTCTGCAACCACATTCAACGTTTACACTCCCAAGACAGTGATGAACTCGTCGTTCTGGCACGTGATAAGAAACCGTGGCCTTGTCTTGTTTCTTGTGGAGTTAGGTTTACGACTCGTAAGTTGAGGACGGAGCATTTTTATAGGGGACATGGGGATATTTGTGATGAGGATAAGGCGGTTATGATTGAGAATTGGTATGAGGATGGGGAGTGAGGGGGGAGTGTATGATGTAAGTTCTCTTTTTTTCCTTTCCTCACAGCTCAAAATCTCACTTTTCTCTTTTCGTACTTGCGTTCAACATATTGTTATCCTAAGCGCCTGGTGGAAATACCAGCTTTCACGTTGTCTATCTCTGTCTCTATTCGTTATGTTTCCTTCTTTCCACTCTCCACTTGTGCATAAGCTTACTCTTCTCGCCCATTCGAATGATGGAATCTTCCGAGTTCGTTCTTCCGAACTCATCGTTTATATAAAGTCAGTTCTTCTTCTTCTTCTTCTTTACACTTCTCTATTCCATCGTTACACTGCCGAAGATCGTCAAACGTAAAGTTCCCACAGCCAGATACCAGGTCTGCGCTATACTCTGGTCAATAGCGTTTAGCACATTGACTATATCTTTAAGAGCCACCAGTGGCATAAGGCATGATGGTTAGGCAATCATATTTCTCTATCATCAGCTGGTGTACTATCGGAGAAGATGCTGCTGATGAGCAAGCTTATCGTACTGGCCTATATAAGCAGTAATCCAGCTATCAGCTATGTGTCATAGCTTTGTTACCTCGCAAAGCACTTGTTCGTCGACTCCTCAAGTGTCTTTCCTACGGTAAATATTCCTTCTTCTCTTGTCTCGATGCATGGGAGAAGAACTTAACAATCCTGTTCCTCTTCCGCCACACCACCTGTTATGGACTATCCTCTGTCTCTTCAAATTAGCTAGGGGCCGTGGGCGATTGGGTAACATATTGTGAAACGACCAAATTTCTTCTTTGTCTCCATAAGGTCGAGTCGATCTCTAAGCCAAGCACGACGAGACGGCACAGAATTTCCAAGATACATGAAATGACCTACTCCGCTTCGATGTCGGTGCACAATCTTTTGTCCTGGCCTGTTTCAAAACAAAGGTGATAAGCGGTCCTTTCGAAAGGTGTTCTGCCTCTTTGTTCAGGCTTGGTATTCCCTTGTGTTGATAACAATGGCATTGTTGCGACTTACTGACTTGATATCAATTCTCTTGACGGTGATGAATCTCGAATATCTATTTAACATCAGTGGTATCTTCCACTGGCTACGAATTCACTCATCCATCTACTCCTACATCATCAACACACTTCAACACACAGCAATGGAGAACCAGATGCCCCGATTCACCACTGTAGCTCTCAACCACGCAACCCCCTCATTCTACTGCCCCGCATGCGGTTACATGTTGAACAGCAAACCTACCATGCACATCCACATCTGGCAAACCCACGAAAACGCAGTCGACGTCCTGACACAATTTCAATTCGACACAAACGCTCACATCAAAAAAGCTTACAGATGTCATGGATGCAATATCCAACCTTTCTTTCACGCTAAACGCTTGATCCAACATATTCAGTCATCTCATCCTCAAAACGTCGGGGAATATACAGCTAGATTGGACGAGGAGATTAGGGTTTGGCAGAACAACCCTACAAGACCGAATTTGCCTTGTTCGCTGCCTCCACCTCCAGCTAGACCTACTCATTATTACTGCCCTCTCAGATGTGCCGGTCTCAATCAAACGCTGGACAGAGATGTAATTTTGAATCACATCATTGCAGAGCACTCGGATGCTAGAGATGGTCTTACTGCTGTTTTTAACCTTCGGAAGCCGTTTATTTGTGCTCTTGGTGGTTGTGATGAGAAGTTTCATACTGAAGCTGGTCTAAGGGGTCATAGTGCTGGACATGAACGAGATACTGCCGAGGCTTTGCTTGCTTTGTATGGCTAGACTGCATCTTCTGCTCAATGAACAGGATGATTTTTATCTCTTCTTTGACTGATTGGTTATTTGATAATACTTGTTTTACTAGCATAGACTGACTCCGAAGAGAACGGTTTGGGTTCTGATGGCGCATACGCGATATATATTTCTTCTTTTTTTTGGAACACTTCTTTTTTGATTTCACTGTGTAGTTCTTCCTATGTGATGTTTGTGATATCCTGTCTTGACTTGCCGTTATTTGCTGTTAACGTACAACTTTTGGTATGGTTAGAGCATCGTGAGGTGAGTGTTTGATTGCTTAACAAATTTGCAGTGGACTGAATTTCACGAACGTGCAACCCTATTACTGCTACAGATGTGAGAACCCCCTGTTCTCCGTAATTGGGCTGCTTTTTTACATAATCCGCATGAGGCAAACGATTTGGGGAAGAGGCTTGGGAAGTTGATCTGCAAAAGGATGGACATCATGAAACGATTTCTTTTAGCTTTGCTCGAACCGGTTGTTCGATGTACTTTCGCTGTCGATCAACTGACATCACTCTTCTTGAATGACCTGTCAAAAAGCCATTGGATTCAAACTGTCTTTTCGTGATTTGCCTAATTTCTCTGTTCTACGATCTCTGCGTGACTTCTTCGGATGACTAATTTGATGGTCGTATGATTGTTCATCGAATGTCTGCTTAGTGATCTCAAAAGACCCCTACGTGCATATAAATCGTCACTCTCATCATGATGTGTGGCCTTTCAAGAGCGCGGAGATTCATCGACAGCGTAGAAATCGTAGAACAATGGTACAAAGAATGACAAGGCTATCATCGCAATCGTTCGTTCGTTGAAGACCTCTCATCTCCCACAATGTCTGCTTCACCGCTTCTTGTGACCCAATACATGGCCATTGTTCAGTCTCTCTGTTGGGGGGGTATCGGAGAACCTCACGAATCTCTACATGAGGAGTGTCAATTGCACCGTATGGGTCTTTTCTGCCTCAAACACACAATCCCAACTCGATCACTAGAATGTCTTCACCTACTCAACCGGGAGAGAATAATCCGCCCATGGACAACACTCTGGCTCAGAGCACAGCCTCGTTTCAACTGACCTGGAGACACTCAACTCCCCAAACATTTTCCAAGACGCTCTTGAAACCTCAAATCCCACCCAAAAAGCAACTTCGTCAACAGAAGCTTCTTCAACAGCAACAAGCAAAGAAAGCCCGAAGAATTCAGCAATCGTCTATCGTGCCACAGATCTACTATTGCCCATCCATCACCTGCGCCAATTTACCACCGACTTTTATCAATTTGCTATGGTTTCAACATCATGTTCGAGCTCATCATAAACTAGCCGAGAGACAATTAATGCAGAAAATCAAGCAGCAACTTCCGTTCGCTTGCACCGCGGCCGGATGCTTTCATAAGTCTCATGTTCGTAAAGAAGCACAAGCTCACATCAAGCTGGATCATGCTCAAGATGATGAAGAGATGGTTCGTCTTTTGAGTGAAGTTCAACCCACGGCACTTGACTGATGAGGAGCAGAGGGTCACTCTCTCTTTCTATGTTACCGTTCGAGATCCTCATACTCAATTCGCTGAGTCTGGTAGTCATGCTGGCACAGTTGCCATATAATTTGATGCACTAATCGGTACATTTTCTCTCTCAATCTTCTTTACTATCGACATATTTCCCTCATCATTGCATCTCCTCGCTGTTAGATTCTATTCTATAATACACATTTTCTTCTGAAATTCTTTCTCGTACGTTCTCTCGCATAACACACGTTTTTCTACTCTCGAATTTTGAGCATCTTCTTCATTCTGCAACACTATCATTCGAACTTTGCTCTATCTCGTAGTCACTTATCCTCTCCGGCACGATACCACTAATTGAAACAAAGGCACTCCGTGACTATGCTGTTCGAGTAGACATAACTCGGACGTGGTACGATCCCACTCCTTCGACGGTAACTCACTGTCACTAAGTCGAGGGTCGTCGCATAATATCTTCGCTCGCACTACGCCTCCGAAGCTCCACTAGTCTCGTTCCGATTGTGTCCACTGCTTGAATCTTCATGTCATGTTACTGGAAAGCATAGTCAATCCGAACGTGTTGGCGTACCTTCGGATCATGGTACACAAAGAAGGAAGTTTCCCCTCGAATGATCTGCATAACAATGGCACAAAGACTTGGACCACGATATCGTTCATTGTTTAGTCTTTGCCTTTCACCATTGACGGAGT
>Ga0115846_100484_pt1 | contig 20987 bp, 19 predicted proteins | sample InSIn5gowninarea_2_FD_83860 | JGI IMG/M metagenome (GOLD analysis project Ga0115846, IMG submission 83860) | reverse complement strand
TTCGTGCGGATGCGGAGTGTTAGGATTTGTTTCTTTGTGGCGCTGGTGGGGTCCGCGTCGGTGATGGCGGCTGCGTCAGCATCTAGATCGTGCAGGTCTTCGAGGTCGGCAGGATCTTCTGCTGATGCCGTGGCGTCTGGATCTTCCGATGCAGAGGGCGCTGTTTCTTCTTCTGCTTTGGCGGCGGCGGCTGGTGTGCTGGATGTGTTTGAGAAGCCTTTTCTTAGCTCGGGATTGGCTTTGTAGAAAGCGTCGTTTGTCATGGCTCGCGTGGCGAAGCCGAAGATTGTGGGATCGTAGGTTTCGTCTGGCATTTGCTTCTTGAGAGCGCCGGTGGCGATCAGGACTTTTTCGGGGACGACTTGGAACATGTCGCCGGGGTTGAGGAGGTAGCCTGGTTGTCGATGCTGGGGAGTGGTTAGTATGGAGTGTCTTTCTATTTACTGAGAAACCCAAACTCACCACCTTGCCATTCACTTTGACATGACCATGGACAACAAACTGGCGTGCCTGTCGTGTGCTACAGGCGAACAGTGCTCTGAAAATGGCCGTATCTAACCGCCTCTCCAATGGGTGAAAGACCATCTGTGTATAGGGCGTCCTTAATGGCGTCTTAATCCTCGTCTCGTCATCCGGGTCTCTCTCCAAGCCTGATCCTCGACCTGCAGCATGTTCTGAGCCGTCGTGCTCTGCTAGATATCGTGGATCCATCGGCACAACTGCAGGTGCGGTCCGCGAGAACATGCGCTCCCACTGTTTTTCTGGCACGACTTCGCCGTGGTAGGCTCGCGCGGAAGCTTTGGCGGTCCATTTCTGCTGGAAATATGTACGGGTTGCGGTGTTGGGGACGGACATGCGCGAGATGTTGTAGAGATTGTATTTGTTCCAGTCTTGTCGCACTTTCTGGGGGGGATTGTTAGCCGTGTCGAAGAGAAGAGACTAATCAGGATTCGGACTCACTGGCTTCTTCAGACCGTGGAAGCGCCATTGTCTGTTGCGTATCGTCGGCATCGCTACTGCTGTTGGGTGTCTTCAATCTGTCTCTTCTGATGTTATTTCGCCATCTTCTTTGCATCGCTTGGCGGCCTCGGCGGAGTTGCGCCCCGGCATTTTATTTTCGCTCCATTGACCATTGTGAACTCGCTCACTTTTCTTATTGTCTCTCCCAGCCTCTTCCAATCTATTGCGCGGTAGATTTCCTGCCATCTTGATATCCACGACACATACTCTACATCGCGACTATATCTGCCAAAGACAGCTACCCACATAGTTGCAACAAGCTTCTCAAGTGACTCAATCTGACCACACTGGAAAGTGAAGAAAAAGCACATTTGCTCCAATTCCATCACAACGACTACCACAACATGGCCGAAACAAAGCAAGACGTAGACAATACTGTCAAGCCCGAAGAGACTACCAGCGCATCCGGCGCTGTCCTAGCTCAAGCCGGCGTTCCTGACAGCTCCGTCAAAACGGAAGAACAAGTCGCAGCCGAGCCCACAAGCAATGGCGCCATCAAGACTGAAGATTCCTCTTCCGTAAAGCAAGAACAGGAAGCCTCCATCAAAGACGAATCCGCCGACACCAAACCCACCAGCGACTCCCCAGACCGCAAGCGCAAATACTCGGGCGACGACCGCGACTGGCGCACCCGCCGCGACGAAGACAACCGCGGAGGACGTCGCGACTACGACCGCCGGGACGACAGACGTGGCGGGCGTGGCCGAGGCGGCGGAGGCCAGCGCTACAAAGACAACATCAAGTCGACCTACGACTCCCTCCCCGAAACCGACGACCCCGACGAAATCCGCAAACAAGTCGACTTCTACTTCTCAGACTCCAACCTGCTGCAGGACAAGTACCTTTTGACCCAAGTCGGCGGCTCCGCCAACAACCCCGTCCCCGTCAAGATGATCCACTCCTTCAAGCGCATGCGCCGCTTCCAGCCCTACTCTGCCGTCGTTGCCGCGCTCAAGGAGTCCACTGTCGTCGACATCACCGGGCTTGACGGCAACGAGGAAATCGCGCGCAAGACGCCGCTCCCCGAGGGCACCGTGACGGACACGCGGGCGAACGTGCAGATTTTCGACGACGTCACGCGCCCGCGCAGCATCTACGCCAAGGGCTTCGGCGACGAGACGGGGACGTCGCAGTCTGACATCGAGGCGTTTTTCGCGCCCTACGGCCCCATCAACGCGGTGCGCCTCCGCCGCTCTGAGCCTGAGAAGCTGTTCAAGGGGTCTGTGTTTGTCGAGTTTGATAGCGAGGAGACGGCCAAGGCGTTTCTGGCGCTTGAGGAAAAGCCGGCTTTTGTTGAGGGCAAGAAGCTGCAGGTTATGAGTAAGGAGGAGTATGTCATGGGCAAGAAGAAGGATATTGAGGCTGGTAAGGTTAGGGCGACGACGCCTGATAGGAGAGAGAGGGATGATAGGGATAGGGGTGATCGACGGGATCGTGGTGGGAGGGGTGGCCGGGGTGGACGGGGCAGGGGCGGGGGTAGAGGTGGGCGGGGACGTGGTGGCAGGGGTGGTGATCGTGATGGTAGGGATAGGAGGGACAGGAGGGATCGTGATGACGAGGATGATGATGAGGATAGGCCTAGGGCTCCTCGGTATGTTTTTGCTCGCAAATCCTCACTCCACCGACCAGACCCCGACTAACCCACCCCCAGCCGCGACCCAACCTACGACACGCGCCCCACAGACTCTTCCACTTCTGCTGCCGATGTCAAGACCGAAGTCAAGGCCGAGCCCACTTCCACAGAGCAAGGCACCAAGCGCGAGCGCGAAAACGACGATGGTGGCAACCAAGACGCCAAGAAGGTCAAGTCTGAGGAATGAGTGGGGATATTGAGCACTTAGAAGCGAGGGTAGTTCTTAGGTGGCGATAAGCTGCGGAAGTGGGGCTCTGCATCTTTTGTTTCTGGCCGGGCAGACGAGAATGTACAATTCTTCATCCCTCGACAGACCGTCGTCCTCTCGCAAGGTACGTTTACGGCGCCTCATACGAACTGGCACCAGCGATCACAGGTGAAGGCGAATACAGCGCAGGCGGCAAGAAAGGTTAAAGGTGGAAAGTAAGGCAAATTGAGGCAGATAATGGGAATATCAAGGAAAAGGAAAAATGCAACATATGCAAGACATGGAGGTCGAATAGTAGGGGATAAACAAGGAACATTCTTCCATTCCGCCCTACAGTCGGCTGCTATGTTTTGATGCATCTGGCTTCATGTTCGCTGCAATCTTTACACGCTGCCTTCTTTATGCGCTGTATCCTCTCTTGGCTGTCTTCTCTCGCATTTCGTTGCCCTCTGCACTCTCTCCCCTTCCCACCTCACCTCCACCTCACCTCAGCTCACCTCCACTCCACCTCAACCTCCTCTCCGACCTCACCTCTCATCTCCATCTCTCCCTAACCCTCCCACCTCCCCATCCACTCTCTCCCCACTCTGCCTTCTATCCCCATTCCCATAAAATCACCATATCCACCAGGCATGTCACGTTCCTCTCTTCACTACGGCTAGCCAGATGTTACCCTCCTGGATCTATTATAGGATAGACAGCCGCATCCGCATGCGTTCCGACCGAGCACTCGTTGTTTCGCTCTTCAAATGCCTCGCGGATGTGTGGTGGGTGGCAGAAGTGTGTAGACTTGAGGTAATATGAGGCTTAGGGCGTGAGGATAGAGGGTGGGAGATGAAGGGTGGAATATGTGAGTAGGAAGGCGCGAGAAAGGAAGTAGGGAGGTGCGGAGGTGAGATAGTGAGCAGCTTCCTTCTCTCTCACGATCTCACCTTCGCGCCAGCAGGAACGCGGCTTCCCGTCTTCTCTTCGAGAACCCGAAACAGAGAGCTGTGAGGAGCGAAAATCCACGAGCGTGCGCAGCGCAGGCTCTCGCTCGCAGCCTGCCAGCCTGCGTATGGCCTTCGCCTCGATCGGAGCCGGCCTCCACTCACACCTCGCATACAGTCCACACACCCACCTCGCCCGCAATCTGCGCAGGAGAGACGCTTATCCTCGAAAAGAAAGCTAAAGACAAAGGCGCCGAAAGAAGGAAAAGACGTGCAATGAGTCCCCACCTCCTCTCAACTCCGCACTGAGGTAAATGTCTCGCCACCTAGACACGCGAACTTACGGCTGGAGTGAGTGACAGGTACGATACCTCGATAGCCTGCCTCCAGCACTCACGTTGGGATTTGTGCCCGGGTTGGAGGGTGTCCGGATACTGTTGGGGTGGCATTGGCGACTGCGAGCGGGGTGGGTTAGAGGACAAGCAAGCAAGCAAGCAAGCCTTGGACGAACGACTCGGCCGCATAGGGAATGTTGTGCTAATTTGTTTGTCGTCTGGCTAGTCTACTCTTCTGCCATGTCGTGCCGTAGTCGTCCGTGTCGTCATGCTAGGGGTCGCAGCATGCTCATCCCAGCATACTGTGCTACTGTTCTGTGCCGCAGCTTTCGTGGTTCCTGCAAGCATGTCCATTTGGCCACTCTCTTTCCGTTGGAAGTCAATGATCCCAATTCCATCTGGTAGAACGACTCAAGCACTGTTCACCCGACTCGGTCCTTCCTCAACACCACTATCCACACCGTCGGCATCCTCTTCTTCACACGCCTGCTTTCCTTCAAGCACCTCCCACCTCGCCTTCAAGCTCAACTTATCCCACTTCTTACCTTGTCCATTGCTTCCTCCCGACGCGCCACCACTCCCACCACCTGCAGCAGCGTTCGCTTTGACGCTTTCCCTCTCCATGATCGTCTTGGCATAGGTCCACTTCTCGCGCTCAAACATGGCTTCGACGGCTTGCTTCGCGCGGAGGAGCAGCGCATCGTCGGCCGCTGGCCAGGGGTTGTGCATGGCGGAGAGGCGCATGTGGCGGTTTGCGAGGGTGGAGTGTCCGAGGGATGTGAGACCGGCGAGAGAGAGGTAAGTTGGGAGGATGGATTCGTAGGTATGGTTGTCCTTGGTGGGGTTAGTTGAGGATGTGGCGGTGAGGAAAGCATCGAGGGAGGAAGGGAGAGACTCACGGCACGCTGGTCCCAAAGATATTTGTCTGCTGCAGAGAACTCTTCAAAATTCTTTGGCATGGGCATCTTGTCGGCCTGGAAAGAGGTTTAGTTTTGTGTGTCAACATTAAATAAGATTGGTCAAGTGTGCAGGGCGATAGACATACCTTGTGCTTCGCACTCTTGCTGCGATTTTCAGAAACAGGCAACTTGGCCCCTCCAGTCTCATCGTCGTCCTCCTCACCACTGTCAGAAAGGACAACCGTCTTCTTCGTAGCAGTCGAGGGCTTGGGTGGTGCGGTCGTGGGCATATCTCCATCTGTAGTCATGTCCGAGTCGTTGAAGTTGAGAGTCCTGCGGACTTTTTGTGTGGTAGGCCTGGGAGGAGTTGAGTCGGGTTCGTCGAGTTCGTCGAGGATAGTTTCGTTCTTCTTGGTGCTTTTCTTCGAAGACGCATCGCTTGCGTCATTCTTGCTGGCATCGGTCTTGTTTGCAGTGGAGGTGCTCTTCTTTGCGGCTGAGGTGCTCTTCTTAGTGGAAGTGGTCTTCTTCTTTGCATCGTTCTTCTTTTTGCCCTGATCACCGCTCTTCTCATCATCGTCAAGCATCATGACGTCTTGATCATCAACATCGACGTCCTCACGCGCCATGTCGACTGAAGTCTCCTCCGCCATCTAGTCTTTACGCGCGGTAAAAGTAAGAATGATCGCGTTGATAGTAGCCTGGCTTCGGCACAACCTGATCGTACCTTCCGGTGATGGCGGCGTTGAACGAGAACTCGGTTTGCTCGATATCTGGGTTTGTGATGAACGGACGGGACAGCGGGAACTTGTAGGTGACGTGTTGAGCTGGGGGTTTGTGAGCTGCCGGCTTGGGGATCTTGATGGGAGCTGGGAGGCGGATTGGTTTGATGGGGCGTGTAATTGGGCTTGACTGGATGAAGGTGAGCTTGAGTAAGGTGTGAAGCGTGGAAATGAAAGCGAGAATAACTTACGGTCGCAGAATCTTTGATGGTGGAGACCTTATCAGGCATTGGCTTGTTGCTTGTTGATGGTTAGCGTCGATGCCTGGTTTCATTGCTAGATGACGTGAAGCTTACCATCTAAATGGTTCAATGTCAGTGTCAAGTTGAAGTCGAAGTGAGGATATGCAAGACTGAGATGACGAGGTTGTGAACTTACTCGATGAATGTCTCAATCCAGCTCAGTGAGATCTTTCGATTGTAAATGTTGCGAAACAATGTAGCCTATCAATCATGTCAGCAAAAGTACAATCAAGAGCTAAGAAGAGAATACACACGAAATGATGAGGTCTTCGCCGCTCCTCGTCCCAGAGCTTACCCATAAGTGAGAGTGAAAGTGGATGACGAACCTCAGATGAGTTGAGTTGACTCGATCAGATCTGGAAGCCCCACTTTCTCGTTTCAGATCTGTCGCAACAGGTCGACCTTCTTATTTGGCTTGGCCCCCAGGACCATGGGCTTCTAGCACGGCCAACGCGGCCAAATGCATTCTGCTCTCGGCGCGAATCGATGTGCCGAACGCAGCCCTTGTGGTGATCGTCTGTTCATCGCAAATACCTCAAAACCAACCATACAAATATCACGAATATCACCACTCCCGCCCAAAAAATCCACTTATCCTGCTTCGCCCGCCTCTCTACCATCCTAATCGTATCTCCACTTATGCCTAGCGTATTCGCAACACTATATAGCTTCTTCTGCGTCCCCTTCAGCATCTCGCGCTGTTGTCCCAAATCCCCCAACACCGCCCGCCCTCTCTCCAGAAACTCATCCAGCTGTGCATTCGTCCCACTCATGAAACTCTGCTCCCGCATCGCATGCATCTCCCTGCCATATTCATTCGGCGCCGCTCCAAACGGACTCGCCGCCGCCGCAGCCGCACTCGGCCGAAACACGCTCCCCTGCGGCCCTGCTGCCACCGTGGCATTGGCGTACGGGTTCTCCGGCGTGCTCGTCTGGTGCGGCCGTCGTCCCAGCAGTTCCGTCCGATTGTTCACGAGCTGCTTCTCGGCGAGCTCGCTGCGCACGCGCTCGAACTGGTCGCGGTAGTCGGAGAGCTCGGCGCGGAAGTTCTTGATGCGCACTTGTGCTTTTTCGACTTTTTCGGGGATGGGCTCTTGCTTTGCGAGGGCGGCGTATTCGTCGATGGTGCGGGAGAAGGAGGTTAGGGAGGCGGAGAGGGTGCCGGTCAGGGCTGGTGTGGAGGATGTGTTGGAGATTGAGGTGAGGTCTTTGCGGATGGCGTTGGATTGCCGTAGGGCGGAGTTGAACAGGTTGTTCTTGGTAATGTCAGTACAGGTTGCAAGGCTGGATTTGGCGTCAAGGCTAGTCACCATGGCTGATTTTGCGCAACGTCAGCAAGGTAAATTCCAGGATCCTTGGAAGCGCGTGTAAAGAGGTCCTGCGGATAATCTATTATAAGAAAGATACTCGAGCAAGCTGTTTGTTGACGATGTGACGTCGCGCATCCAAAAGGGGGGCGATCAAAGGGCAACTCAGGAAGACACATCGCACTACCAAGCACAGTTCAGCTCTTAACTTCTATTCGACTTCTTGACACAATACTTGATTCTCACGAAGAACCTAGGCGAGACCGCGCAGACCTGCTGGTTCCAATCTCTATAATTACGTCGTAAGGACCGGCGTCAGCAACATCACGCCATAGTAGCCTCCTCTCACAGTGCCCCACCCTTGCAACCTCTCTTGAACTTCTGCTTCGCAAAGTCGTATGCCATGTCGCGTCATCTAGTCTGGAGATACAGATATCCTAGCGACGGAGCGCGCGAGATCGTAGACTTGCTGGACGGTTGCTGCGTCGAAGGTCTTGGGTATCGCTCAATATAGCGCTGTTGGTACTGGGTGGTTTGTCGAATGGTGGTGTTGATCCATTTGTGGTAGTGTGTGTAGTATCGTCATTGCCGTTGAGCAAATTCTCGTTCACTCATATACACCTCCTCTTGCTTCAGCTTCCGCTCCCGCTCCTGTTTCTCCTCTTCACCTTGTTCGGGAATCCATCATCGTCGGCTCACCATCCCACATTTCCTTCTCCACCACCACCCGGCCTCTCAGCACCACCCACGCATCGAAATCGCATCCCTCCCGTCCTCACCAAAGCCCAGACAAAGTCAGAACACTTCACTCAGTCAAATAACCTGGTCCTGGATAGATAGCTCTTCCATCCATATCGAGACCCAGCTCCAGCATCCCTTTCATACGCCTTCTCATCGATGCCGCGATTGTATTTGCCTTATCGGCGATGCAGTCGTCCTCCATCTTATCGAGCCGCATGTGTGCCGTCCACAATGCGTGTACAGAAGCAGGAATCGCTGGTCTGCCATCTGTATCCTGGTCGCCCAGGTCATTGCATCGATACTCTAATGAATCTTCCTGGCCTGGTCCTAGGAAAGTCAAGCCGTCGAGGAACCAGACATGGTTTCTGCTGATGCCGCAATTGGCAACGGTTTGGCACAGCTTCGCCAGACCGTCATTGTAGATCCAAGTCTGGTCGTAAAAAGTAAGGTCTGGATACCTTTGGCGGAACAGTGTCTGGTTGTACGACATGGTACATGCGGTTTCAAGAACTCGTGCACCCACGCCGCCCTCGGTGGGGGGCCCGAAGATGAGAAGGTGGTTGTTTGACCGATCATCCCATAGATAGGGCCAAGAAGGTCCACTTCGTAGCAAAGGTGTCATGTCTCTTAGTGGAACGACATCGGCGTCCATCCACACACCGCCGTAACGAGCAAGGAGCAAGATTCTGACAAGATCGCTTCGCGTGCTCTGTGGCATACCCATCTGGTTTTGATACTCTTGGTCAGTGTACTCTGGCATACTGGCGAGACAGGTGCCTGGTGCTTCGATGGTCCGATCAAAGCGACGAAACTCCACGAACTTGCTGTACTGACTGAATCGAAGCCGGGTCTCAATGCTAGGCGCGCCATTCTCGTACCAATATATCAGCTTGTGACCGTCTCCAAGTCGCTGTGTAGCCAGGAATCCTTCGATGGGCACCTCATTGAAGGGACGCCAAGGTCCATTCCAGTAGATGTGGAAAAGTAGACCGCCGTCCGGTATAGGATACACTGGGCAGTCAGATAACGGATGTAGCTGTTCCCAATAGAAAAATTTGGCGGATCGAGGATGAATACCTTCCCTGTCCATCCAGTCTCTGACACAATTGACCGGGTTTATGGTGTCTTGCCAGGAAGCAGGCATTATATTTCTGGGAGTGAAGAAGCGGTTCATGTCGTTGTATGCAGTAACTCCAGCCATGGCCGAGGACAAAGAGTGCCTGTACAATGAGGTGAGATAAGTCAGAAGCACAACTAGAAGAGATGCAGTTGTGACTTTGCGCCAGTCAGGTTTCAGTATGTTGCCTCCGGCCGAGTCGTCATAATTTGATCCCAGGGAATGCCTGGCAGGCTCTTCCTCTAGCGCCTCACCAGCTCCAACGGGTCCTTGTTTGAGCTCGAAGCCCTCGGTTGACTTCCTCGTTTGATCATCCGATGCATCATCTAGATAATCTACTGATTCTGCATCTCCATCATCAACAAAGTGTTCATAACAAGCATCAAAATTTGACGTTTTCTCTTGGTCATTGCGAACGCCCTTGTAATAATTGTAGGTCCAGGTCGATACCGCGATGATCCCCAGACCTAGTGTTGTATGCATTCGAATAGTCCGTTTTCTCAGATCTGGGAAGAATGCGACCTGCACGATGGTTATTGTCACGATCGAGGCGGAAGTCCCAACCAAGTTGACCAAGTTGTCACCGCGCCGCAGGATGTTGGCCACAATCAGTCCAGTCAGGGCTGTCGCAAGGATGATCGAGAGGTACACTGCGACGTCCCAAGGAAGCGACTGCAGCCATGACGCGGCTAATGGACGGTCGTTACGTTCCAAAGACCCATCCCAGAAGACAAATATAATCCCTGCAAAGAGAGTGCCATACATGTAGAGCCAGAACTGTGCCACCCAGAATGCCACGTCCTGCTTGAGCACGATTTCTGTGAACACGCCGGCGAGACTGGAGAAAGTGGCAATGACCACACCAATCAAGGGCCCTAAGAAGAGACTATTGGGAGACGTGGACTTTTGCAAAGAGGAATCATCAACCTTGGTGTGGAAGATGTCCTCAACATTGATGGGCGCATTTAAAATGGCCAGCCCAAAGCAGAGTACCACTACAGATGTCCATGCAAATACGTTCTTTTGTCGCCTAACCAGTACATGATGGAGAATACCAGTCAATGGAAGCTTTGCCAGAATGGCGACGTGCAGAAGTGACGGCGAAGTAAACTGTAATGCGATCAAGTAGAGCAAGTTGTTGACCAAGTAGAGAATAGCAGGTACAGCGAACGCGCCATAGGTCTTCCACGATGCTTTCTCGCCACTCGCGAACAGGATTGCAGTCTTGAGCGAATGAGCATCTCTTGACTCTTGTCTCCAGTACAAGAAAGCAAGAGCGATGAGCAATTTGAGGGCCTCGGAGCTGAGTGTGATGACGGTGGGTGAAATCTGGACCTTTGAGTGTACGGCGGCGAAAGACAATGAGGCGCGTGTCGTTTCGCTTGTGATATAGGCTGGGAGCAGAGCAAACGCGGGACGTGCTGAAGACATGATTCTTTCTTGACAGAGAACAATCACGACGTAGACTGGCCTTTGAGATTCTCACGCTTTGGATGTTGAGGTCGTAGATGTACATACTTAGCTTGGCGTCATCTGCATTCCTCATCTCATTAGGTCTCTACGCCGTAAAATCAGCGACCCTTGCTCTAAAACCATCAATCCTTTGTACCACCGCTGCACTGATAGGTCGTCTGAAGGTTCATACTTGCTATTCCTATTACCTCATGTCAATCTCTCTATCTTGAGCTAAGCAGTGCAATGGCGGGACAGTGTGAATTGCGGTATGCAGACACCTGCAGAAATGCCACCGATTCTCGGAGGCAGGGAGAATGACTGGCCATGCATCTAGGTCAACGATCAAGGATGTGGTGTGGTGTGGTGCGTAGACGAGTGAATGAGGGAGGGAGGTGGCGGGGAGTTTTGAGCGAGCTTACTTTGTGTGGACGGACTACCATCGCCCCTTCCACATCTAGTCTGGAGTCTGGCCAAGTCTTATGCGACACTTTGCCTAAGTTTCCCATGTTGTCGTTTCATCCTCTACTAATTGGGCTCATCTGCTCTCTATCTTCTGCTCCTCTCATTCGCTCATTCACTGCTCTGCTCCTCTGCCCCTCTCGTTCTGCCGTGTCACATTCTTCTCCCCGTCTCCGATTGGTCACACTAACCCTTTTATTCCTTCCCGCCAACCCTCTTCCACACCTCCCCCTCCACCTCCATAGCCTTCTCCGCAACAGTCCCAAAGAAGGTCCTCGCGCCCTTCCAGGCCTGTCCCACCACTTCCTGTCCCTTGCCAAGCGCCTCCCACGTCGCCTCTCCACCAACACCGCCAGCACCTGCACCATCATAGCCCCCACCCATACCCATCCCACCGCTACCACCGCTATTGTTCGAGCCCATCCCGCCCACAATCTCACTTCCCCTCCTCAGCGTCGATAACACGCCATTAACGGGATGGTTCTGCGCCTCGTCCATTTCAAGTGCGGCGCGCTGTGCAGCTGTCATCTCGACGGCACGAGGATTCTGCTGGTATCCGCTCGGATGCGAATCCAGATCGCTTGGGCGGCGGGCGTACCCGTAGTCGTCGGTGGGGGAGTAGAGGTTGTGGGAGGCGAGGGGCGCGCTGTTGTGGCGGGATGCAGCGGTGCTGGGGTTTAGTGTTGATGATTGGAAGGGGTTGGGGTTGTTCGCTGGAGTGTTGCTAGTATTTCCAAAGGGCATCGCGGCGCCTGAGGTGGGCGAGACGGGTGACGTGATTGGCTGCGTTGAATATGTCGGCGCCAGGTTTGCGGTTGGTGGTGGGATGCCAAAGGCTGGTGGTGGTACGACGGGGTAGAGACGGCCGGCCATGGGAGAGCGTGATGGTGATGCGGAGGGGCGACGGGGCGTGTCGCCTGCTCGTGGTGGAGGTGGGAGGGAGGGGCTTAGTGTCCGAGGTGGTGCGGAGTAAGGGCTGAGTGGGCGAGGAAATGCGTTGGGTTGTGGTGGTGGAGGACTATTGTAGGCTGCAAGAGGGGTGGTAGTCGTCGGCGGCGGTGGTGCATAGCGCGGTGGTGTGGCTGTTGGACCTGGAAAGGCGGTTTGTCCTGGTCGAGCAGCAGGATATGATGGTGCTGGAGAATTGTCGGTCTTGAGGGATGTGATCGTTGTAATGTGAGTACGCGTGGGCGTTGGTGGGTAGTCTGAGGTCGCTGTGATTGGGGAGATACCGCTGGCTTTCGCGGCGGTCGTGGAAATAGGAGATTCGGTATGGAGCTTGATGGGCGGCATCGTGGGTCGTTTGTGGTTGAGGAAGTTTGACAGTGCTTGACTGAGGAAGATGAAGAGCGAGGAGGATGGGAAAGAGGTGGCCTGTTCTGACGGCTGGTATCTGAGCACTGGCTACTTGTGCTTGCCCTGATGACGTGGCTCTAATGTATAATGCGCAATCGATGGAATGATCGGACTGTCGTGGCTGAGTAGAAGGACTGCAGTGGCTGAGTATAAGGACTGCAGAAGCGAAGATGTGATTGCAAAGAGATCAAGTACACGTACAAGTACGAGGATAAGGGGTGAGTGCCCTGGAGGAGGAATGTCAACAATGCACGTCATCATCCACTTTTAGCCACCGCTCATCACCACTGAGTTTACAGCCTTCTTCATTTCTTCATTTCCTAGCACACGCTCTCAAATGCGTAGATAATGGCATCCGCGTGAGCTCCTCGATAGTGTGCATCTACTGCGCTAGTTTGCGAATTGCGCTTGACATTATAGTCATTTGGAATGTCCTCAAAGCTCTACAAGCTTCCATTTGAAGCATGCAAGAAACATGCCCTAGTCGTCCACAACCATCTTCAGCTGAGCTCTGATGAGACCTGTCAGAGCGATCCCTCCTCCTCAAATGTAGTCAGGCGCTCCAGCGCCAGTAGATCTACTCGTTATGTGGCACATTCTACGTGGCCGCCTTAGACACTTAGCAGGGGAACTCCTTCACCAAGTCACTGAATGTAATGATTGCAGCCATGTCATTTCGAATTTCTAAACAATCCTGAAACACTTGCAGTTATCTGCCCCACGATCTAAGCACCGCACCTGGCGGTGACGTCCGCAAGCCTTTCTCACTTTAACCTTCTTGTCTCTTCCATGCGAACACAACATCTCAACACTTGCCTTCCTCGAGCCTAGATGCTCTTCAGTCTTCTTCGAATGAGTTAGTCCAGCGCACTTCATCTTCTGAAGCATTACAACATCAGCTAGAGCTTCGGCCAGTCCAAAGGAAGCGTCGTTCACCGCACCTCGCCACAAAGAGTCGATCGTCTATCTCAGGCCTTCAGCTTCGTGAACTCGTGACAGGATGTTCGCCTTTTTCGCAGCTGTGGTACGTTCTTGATACTAGACATCGCACCGAGACGTCTTATGTTTTGTCTCAGTTTCTGACTGAAGCCATCTCTCTAGATACCTTTCATCTTCGGCAAGCAAGCCTCCATCACTACTTCGACATACAACTCTACTGGAACTCAGACAGAGCTTGTAGCAAATGGACCACCATCGAGCACTGGCAACACAGTCCATTTACCATCTACGATACCTCCTACAATGCCAGCAGCTATGCGAAAGAAGTTCAACGGGACTCCCCTCGCTGCACGTCGTAGTAGAGGCCCAAGAGAGGAAGCCTCGTTCAACATTCGAGGCCTCGCGGCAAGGAATGAAGACAGAATCCTGAAGACAACTAAGTCTAGATCGGAAGTTCATGTTCGATATCCTGATTTCTATCGGCCCCAATTCAGCGTCCACCATGACAGTAATATGGAGGTTAATTATGGTCACTGGCAAGACTCTGTACGACTGGTAGGTCGCCCTTCTCTCACCGCAAAAAGACAGTCTTCTGCATTACGAGGTCTTCCAGACCTACCCAATACCTTGATACTCTTCAGGCCACACTGAACACATGATCGTTCTTCGTCCAATACAGAGACCTAGATTCACCGTTCTTGTTGCGAACCCGACATGAGACGTTGAAGCAGTTGACCACTTTGCTGACCGTTTGGTAGTATTCTCACAGAAGGACTCGCCGAGGAAAATGGCAAAGCATCAACGTGTATGACTTGCCTCAGGTGATCAAGGTAAGTAATCGTATTCTACTCTGCTTTGACTGCACGATGTCCTGAAACAGCCGATCTTTAGCACGAAACAGTCTATATGGCCAGAGAGAACCCAGCTGCCGAATCCGGGCTTGATTGGTTCCGACTTGAGAAAGTTGAGAAAGAAGCTGGAGTTGCTGTGAAGCAAGAGGTAAGCTTAATGACGTGAGTGCGGTGAGCTAGAACTTCTGACACTCTGCCAGATCGAGGACGAAGACGATGCTTGGGCAGAACAGCTGAGAAGAGTCGTGAAGCCTGAACCGGAGGATGACTATTGAGTCATTGAGGCAAGGGCAGAAGTGGGATATGTGCACGACATGATGCAATCGGCACTCCTGTGCGGCAAAGTCCTTTGACCAGGATGGGTTGTATTGGGTTCTCCTTGTGATTGAGGATCAGCAGTACAAACAAGCAATGATACATGGCACGCAGTACAAGTTGTTGCACGAACAACATATGAGAATATTGACGCTGGCACAAAACGAGCAAAGATTTAAATTGCTATCAGTGAGAAGCTACTGCAAAAGAGTGAATAGGCAGCATACCTCAAGACTCCCCACCTTTCCGAGGCGGCACGCGCACTCAACAGCCCACCGACACTGCCCTCACGCCTAGAATCCCGATTCCACTCTCGAAGCCTCCCCAATCTCCCTTGCTCCGGCACCCTCTCCTGTCCCGCTCCATCCAAGCCTCCTCCTTTCCTCCACCAGCTACACCTCCACCTCCCCAGCTGCACAGCACCTCGACGCCTCCACTACTCTCCACCCTTTCCCAAGCCCATACCGTCCACAACCTGCTTCACAACGACATCCAGCTCCTCCGTCGGCAGCCCCAATGCCTCATTCGCAAGCTCCTTTCCTTTATACCCCTCCCCAATCCCCTTCGTCATCAACGCACTGTACAGCAGATCCACCATGCCCATATGGTCTCCCCCTGCCAACTTCGCCTTTCCTTCCTCCGTCCTCTCACGCACGTCCTTGCTGTCAATACTCCAGTCCGCATCACTGGTGCCGGTGGCGCGCTGCACGGAATCCAGCAGCTCCCGCTGCGTCACCTCGAACGAAGACAAGTAAACCAGCTTATTGGCGTAAGCCACAAGCTGCGCAGAAGGCAAAAGCAGCACACCAGCCGTCCCCCTCCCCGCCTGCGCCAGCGTCGTCGTCACGAACCTCGTATACTTCCCCTCGCCGCCATCCGTATACAACGTGGCCTTCCTCTCCTTCACATCAATCCCAAACATGCCCGCCGCCAACGAAAAGTCCGTCCACGGATTATTCACCACTCCAAACCACTTGGTCTTCCCGCCGCGCTCCATACTCTTCTCCTCCAAGAACGCGCGCACGCCTTTCTTGCCGGCCATGAGCGGCACGGCAGAGGAAAGTAAGGCGTCGTCGGTATCAGAACCAAACTCCGTTGGCACGATCCACGATACGCCGGCTTCAATGGCGGCGGAGATGATGGATTTCTGCGTGTCGAGAGGGACGGCGAAGCCGACGCAGATGACGAGGGCGTCTTGCCCTGTGAGAGCCTTGACTAGCGCCGAGTGCGAGTAGTCGCTGGAGTCGGAGGACTCGGAGGGGATGCGGGCGGTGAGCAGTGGGGCGGGGATGGTGGCGGTGGAGGTGGCGCGGGTTATGGCGGTTATGGTAGGAGCGTTGGGTGAGGCGAGGAGGGCGCGGATGATGGAGGAGCCGATGTTGCCGGTTGCGCCGATGATGGCCACTTTCTTAATGGCTGGGATGTTGCCGGACATGTTGTCGTGTGTTGCTTCTGCTGCTTGAATGTTGTACTGTTGTGCTGTCGTGCTGTCGTGCCGCTGTGCTGCTCTGATTGCAGTGGTTCTGTGCTGTTCTGCTCACTGTAGTATTCTGCTGCTCGTCCATTCTCAAAGCAGCAGACACACGTCTACTTATACATTTTCGCCTACACTGTAGCTGTCTACCAACCACGTGCAGACACGGTTGCTTAGATGTTCGCCGACGCCAAGCTTACGTGAGCAAGCGTTGAGATTGCGGGACTTCTGACAAAGCGGCCGAATGTGGTAAGTGCCGAGCGCCGGGTGCTTCGGAGCTAGCCGAATGCGGTTGAGCTGCTCGGTTTTGAGTGGGGCGAGCTCGGCGGCGGAGTTGACTTGAGCTCAGCGGTTGAGTCAGCTTAGCAAGCACGGCACGTTGCTTATGATGGCAGAGCAGAACGAGCTCGGCGCCGAGTGGGCGTGGGCCCGGTGCTGGGTGGGTGGCCTCGGCCGTTGAGTTTTGCTTTGTAAGGATGGCGGGTTGCTTACAAAGGGTCGGAGGCTGAGGAGAACGAGTGGTGGCTATAGGTGATTGCACATGGTGAGTCCGCGGTGATGCACAGCCATGAATATCCCCAACAAGGCTAACAGTTCCCACACAAGGAAGCAGGGTGAGATGGTGTCGTCCTTTCGTGACCAATGCTCGTTCGCCACACAGTATAGTGCACTTCGCGCCCACCCTTAGAGTAGGGGATAACTCAACATAGACGAAGGGAAGAATAGTAGTCATACAAGGTCGTAATGCTAAAGTTACACGCCTATCTTACATACTCTCAGCCTCTCTCAAAGGGCACAGCTCCCTCAGCACTGTCCATGCTCTCGTCACGCCTTCGACTTTTGTCTTGTCGTCTCAAGATCAGCTCTCGTGTCGCTTCTGGGCTTCTCTGCTTTGCTACGACGAAATCTTGATGGCCGATGTTCTTGTTCATGCGGTTGACGAGATGGATGACTGCTTGCGGGTATGAGGGTTGTCGACGGCGAGCTCTGCTAGTCGCTGTTGATTCTGGTGTCGTCGATGACTCTTCTTCATCTACGACGTCGGCATCTTCAGCGGTCACGTCTTCTTGCTCCATGTCGTCGGCGTCTTCAGCGACCACGTCTTCCTGCGCGACGTCGTCATCTGCAAGTTCTGCAGCAGCAGCTTTTGCATTCTGCGGTGATCTGGGGCCATCAGTACTGGGCCTAACCATGCGCAACCCCACTTTCTCAACGTTGCCGCCGAATGGTCCACCATCAATGCGGGTCATCTCCAGCGAGTGACCTCTGTACGGTACAGACTTGGTTTCCACGGACTCGAGCGCGACGGGATAGTAGTCAACCCTAACCATAGCAGGCATAGTGTCGGCCACGCCTCGGCGCTTTGTTTTCACCTTCGGTGCTGCGCCGCGGTCCTGGAGGGTCCACGAAGGAATTCTGAGCTGCAGTGACCAGGGCGACGACTGAGGCATACCATCGCTCATCTTCACTCTTTCGGCGAAGCTCGTGATGGCACTGTTGCGCTCACTGTCGGCCAGTTGGAGTGTATGCGTCGTAGTGCAACGGATGTCTGTGGCGGCCTCCGGCAGCATGATGTCCAATGTGGAGGTCTTCAAGGTGATCGACGCTTTGCCGTAGTAGATCTTGTTCTCGACGAGAACATCGATATCGAGCGATGGTGGTCGCTTGTCGCCAAATATGGTTGCAGCTCGACCTTCGAGGCGGACCCGTGCGAAGCGACCAGTAGAAGATGGCTCAGTCTGGCGCAGGGATGTATCGGTGTTCAGCAGCTGTGCTAGTCCTGGCATCATTGGTGCGAATGGACGCAAGTTCGCGCCTGGCTTCGCTAGAGTTTTGGTCTCTACGGTTCGAGCTATCGATTCGAGCCTCACCCAGTGTAGGACTAGGCCGAGGTCGGTCAGGGTAGATGTGCTAGATGTCCAGACAGGGTCACCTGCATCTGCAGGCAGATCGTCGAGAGCTGCAGACACCACTCCGTCATAGCTCCTACTCTGCTTGTGAAAAGGTTGGAAAGCTGTGGCGAACGGTTGAGTACTAAGCTCTGGGTTCTCCTCCCTGTCACCCTCTTTGCGTAATGTTCTCGAGGACGAAAGTCTACCATGGAGTTGTTGTTTGTCCCGCCACGAGAGTGCTTCTTTAACTTGATCATCTACGAGCGAGAAGCTCCCTTCACTGCTGCCACAATTCACCAGGGTATAATCTAGAGGATGAGGAGGACAAAGCACGGATACAATTGCTCTCTCACACTCGTCGGCAGCATCTTTATTGGGACCAAGGATGGTCAACTATATCAAGTTAGCAGAATTCGATATAGCTAGTCAGCCAAACATACCACCTGAGTCTTGGAAGCACCAACTACGCAGCCGAAAGCGGTGGGGATCGTTTGTAGAATGTCATCTTGCAGAAGTTTGCGTCGGTCCATCGTTCCAAAGAGCTTATCCGTGTCGACGTGGATCGTAGTGAGTTCTGCGATGCGCGATTTCAAGATTCTTTCTGCGTCGAAACAGTCATATTTGCTGCCAGATAGCTTGATGCGATCACCCTTGGCAGATATCTGGACTGAAACGCCTGGCAAAGAGCCTATGAATGTCAATGCTTGTGCTTGCCCTGCACGCTATTAGTACATGCCCACGCAGCAGGCCGCTCTCGTCAAGACTCACTCGGCTCTGCAAAGAACGGTGCTTGCTTATTGTCCACATTGTGAAACAAAGTGCCGACGGAGCGTACTTCCTCTTCAATTTCGAACTGCCAAAGTACCCGTATTATCCTATCCGCGACAGATCGTGCAGACCGCGTCGCCCCATATGGTAGACGCAGCCAAGGTGCAACCTCCTCCGTTGAGCCTCCGCGCTTGGGTTGCTCAGCACGCCAGCCACTGTGCAAGCCTTGTCCAGAAAGCAGCATATCGCCGATGTCAGTGGCACCTTTGTACTTGCTTCGATCCGCCTTGCCTAGGAAGTCCTGTACGTAGGCCGAAAGCTGCTCTTGTGTATATGTGCGTGTCAGCCTCTTCAGCGTCCCATCATAAGTGGCATAGAGTATCATGTTTCCCACGGAAACTGCCTCGGGCTCGTTATGCCGTGGCCGTAACTTCCGTATGGCTTCGATCTTCCTTTCCTTCGACCGTCTCTTGCTGTCAAGAACCACTACTACGTCCTTGATACCATTGATGTCTGCGATCACGTCCTCCATGTTGTATTCCACATCTTGGTCGTCTTCTTCTCGCATCTTGACCGCCAGGCTATCGATATCCTCAGCATCAGGCTTCGGAAGAGGCTCCAAGACCTCAGCCTTCTTGCCATGCTTGTTCCTTTCATAGTTCTTGACTAGAATAGGACCATCTTGTGCTGATGCGTCCGCAAGATTGAACCTCCTCTCCATTGCGATCTTGCTAGCTTGGGGTGCATCTTCTGATGGTCTTACATTCTTGCTGCGGAACTTGGCTTTCTGGTCGAACCAGTCATTGTATTCCTCTTGAGGATCGAGTGCGCGGCGGCGAGAGGTGGTGTGAAGAGGACGAATCGACAACGGAGGCGGAAGCGCGCGAGGTCGTTGCAAAAGTAAGCCACCACATCTCTGGCAGCATCTCAAGCATGCACTTTCTGCGGCGAAAGCAGGCATGCAAGAAATAAGAGGGATTGTCAATGTTGCTCTGGGCTAGACTTTCTTTTCTGGTGACGGCATGTGGTCTCGGCCTTAGCAGTAATGACCGAGCTCGGGGAGTCTCTCGCCGATGACAACGACCGGAAACGACAAGGGTTCTCTATTTGACTACGTATCTATCTGTACTGATATGCCAGCTTCGTAGGTCGTCTCTCGCATCGAACTCATCCACTTCGTGCTTCATCGGACCATTGTTCAGTGCAGCTTCCTCCTTTATCTCCTTCGTGTGCTGATTTAAACTTGCTCGGCTATACATACTAGCATCATTGTGACTCCGTGTACTGCTTTGTCTCGTTGGGCGAGGGGCGGGAGACTGGTCGCGACTCGCTGTCGACTTGGTATTGTGTCTCTTCTCACGGTGGGTGTGTCCTTTTCGTGCCACTAAGTCGTCCACACCCCAGCCATTGCCTCCTGCAAAGATGTTCTCGATGCATTCGTCCGCAGGTAACTCGCCAGGCTGCGCGACCCAGAACGCTGCAAGATTGCGACGATACAAGTCTTGACTCTCGCCAAACTCTTTCGATTTTGCGTTGAAGGAAGCCATGGCTTAAAAATGGTTAGCAGATGATCATGGTGCAAGTACATCAGATACATACGCCCGTCCTCATCAATATCACCTCCAGTCTCGCCAGCTATTATCCCAGCAATACCGCCAAATACAGGAGCACTTTTTAGCGGTGGTCTGTCTTCCATTAGCAATGCCTCACTTGCTTCGGGTGGAAACCCACTCACGCAATAAATGTTCTGTCCCCTTCCACTAGCGTCATATGTATCCCAATCTTTAACAGTGAGCTGCGCAACCAAGTCAAGCTTGTAGTCTCTCACCTTCAATGTACTATTGATCTTACTCTCCTGCATCAGGTACCTTCGACATATCCCATCCTCCCCATCATATTCGCTCTGCTCTACGTATTCGGCCAGGTTCAGCTTGATCAGACCCAATGTAATGCGCTCGCCTCTCGCACTCGACGAGTACTCTTGCACAACCTCGAAATGTATGGGCACTTCTTGCAAGTGATTGTTCTTGTCTACTGTCAGGCGAACTGGCACTACTCTTTCATAGTCATACGCGACTTTGTGCTCTTTGATATGGCATTTTGGCGTTCGCCCGCGGTGCTCAGCGGAAGTGGAATGTGGCAGGTGCCATTTGATAAAGGACGTGCCGGAGACGAGAGGAACGTTGTTGAGCTTGTTGGGGATATTCATGGCTGTGCATCACCGCGGACTCACCATGTGCAATCACCTATAGCCACCACTCGTTC
>Ga0115846_100483_pt1 | contig 21001 bp, 17 predicted proteins | sample InSIn5gowninarea_2_FD_83860 | JGI IMG/M metagenome (GOLD analysis project Ga0115846, IMG submission 83860) | reverse complement strand
ATTCTGTCCGGTGCGCAGTACGACATCTCCCTATCCACGACCAGCAGAACCTGACGCACACTGTCGGTTAAGCCCTCTAGCTGACTTTCTTCTTGCTCGTCTGGCTTCTCTAAAGACCAGATGTCGAACCACGGGAAAGCTCGGTATCAAATCTGGCGGACATTGGTTGAACGAACCTCGAGGCGTGGATGGGGAGATGTCGTACTGCGCACCGGACAGAATCTTTCTGGGTGGAATGAGCCAAGGATGCGCTACAGCGATACATGCCCTTTTCGCAGCAGAGTTGAAACTGGGCGGTTTTATTGAGTTGTGCGGTTGGCTGCCTCTTCGAGCACAAATCGATAAGTATACGAAAGATCGAAAGCTGACCAGCGAAGCGCCACGTAAGAGCCTGGACTCGGATACTTTGGAAGATCAAAAGCGAGCCGTGCCTTTGAACACGCCCGTCTTCTTAGGGCATGCGAGAGATGACGATATCGTGCTGATAGCCAATGGCAGAACGCTCCGCGATAGTCTCAAGTCGCTCGGCATGAACGTGGCTTGGAGGGAGTACGAAGATGGCGGACATTGGTTGAACGAACCTCGAGGCGTGGATGACATTGTTGCCTTTCTGAGAGATCTAGGAGTAGGAGTCTGAGCAATAGCGCATACAAACCGACGAAAGCTTGAACAGATACAGATTTAGGGAAACGTTTAGCATTATCGAATGATGTTGACGAATAGCTTGCTGCATGGCATCCATGGAAGGCGAGACAGAACATGGGAAAACTGCCCAGGTCAAGGAACAACAGTTCTGGCCGCAGAACAAATTCATGAACGTTATGATCTATATATTGGTATTTCTTGCTTCTTCCAAACCTGTCGTGGAAGCTCCGCTTGGCGATGCACTCGGCAGGCAACCCACCGAAAGATAGATGCTTCCAGCCGGAAGACAAACAAACACACTTGAAGTGATCGTCGGTGCAACAATGACACGCGAAAGAGCGGTCACTGTTTCGCTTCGCCTTTATCTCCGGACGCCCAATCGCAACTCAGTTTGCATTTTGACAAGAGCAGCAACCGACCCTGTCTTTAGAGGGATTTACAAGCAAGTTACGAGCTTTGTTTACCATGCCAAATCCCTCTGTGCCTTGAAGATACGACATCCATGTTTTGGTACGACAAAAGTGCGCTTTGCGGTGTAAGGTACATGGCAAACAGCCATGGCAGGCCAACAATTGGCGCCTAGTATATGGCCTCCTACAATTTCGTGCAGGGTAAGAAGTCGTAGAACGAACATGAGGACGGCTGCCAGAGAGATAGTCAATCCAGCACCACTTACAACCATCTGATGAGAGACATTGTTTCTGCGGCCAGAAACTGACGCAGGCATCTCCGCACCTGCACCAAGGCATTGCTGCATGCCTGCACGCGCAGAGATAGCCAGGACAACATTCGCATGGTCTTGGAGATCTGGCCCATTGAAAGGGTGAGAGCATTATTATCCGGAATGTTGTTGGTACGTTTTGTGTTTTGTTGGAAGTCGTGAAGATTTCTCGAGTGCTTTTGCTTGGTATGGCAATGTTGCCGTTGGGGCCGGGCACTGCAGGCGAGACGGTTTTACCACAGCAGACGGAGTGCTGGTAACCTATCGCCTCACTATTGACTGTGAAATGAACGTGTATCCACTGTCTTGAACAAATGAATCTATCAACATCCATGCAGGACCGGTATCGACATGTTGCTGAATTGATCTTGGAAACGAACAGACGGTATTGGGGAACGACAAAGACCATTTCCAGTGGCAAGGAACAACGGACATTTATTATTGTGGATCAACGCGGCTATCAAGTACCATTTGACGCCTCGGGCGACGTAGTACCACGTTAGCGTTAAGCTAGCAGCCCTGTTGTAAGCATCTTGGCGTATCAGATAGCAGGAATTGGGTCGAGTCTGCGCTCGGATTACCACATCTGGCTTAGGGATAGTGGGATATAAGTCGGATGCTTGGCGAAGCTAGCGCGCATCTCCACTCTCATCCTGCCGGATACCGGATTCCCTACTATCGAGCCAATCAGCCACGCTGTTACCGGACCAGAAAAGTGGCCCTCTCTCTGTGGTGAAGACTCTCATCTTCCCTTCTTCCCACTTCACCTTCAACGCACAATCTTTCTACGCACCAACACCGACCCCTCTACCATATTACACCCGCCTGCAGCGCTTCCTTCACGCTGAACAACCGGAATCTTTTCTTGTACACTGGGCTTGACAGGTCAGACGCAAACGGAAACAGCATAGCTCAATTGTAACCTGTGGAGCCTGTTCGTTGCGTGTTGATACACTCGTAAGATCGATATCGAGACCAAAGGATATGAATCTTACGCGCCAGCAAAGACAATTCCGTGACCCCGACAAATTCCCTACCATACAGTTGCTCTTACTCGGTAAGTCCTTGAGGCACCAACATCCTGAGCTTCCACGCACGGGCGTCACAATCACACAGCACTGATACTTTGTAGCACTTGTACGAGTTGCAGAACCAATCGCCCTCACTTCCATCTTCCCCTATGCCTGGAAACTCTGCCTACACTTTCACATCGGCGACGAGCACGATGCGGCCTTCTACGCCGGCATCCTCATTGCCGCCTTCTCGCTCGCCGAGGCACTCACTGGCATGTATTGGGGAGGTGTCTCGGACAAGATAGGGCGTAAGCCGGTACTGCTGCTAGGATGCGCAGGGACAATGGTATCGCTCTTGACTGTCGGCTTGGCTGGCAATTTCTGGGTTGCCTTAGGCGGCAGAGTAATAGGTGGGCTCCTCAACGGAAATGTTGGCGTCATTCAGACAATGGTTGCCGAAGTGGTCACAAAGCCTGAACATGAGCGTAAGGACTTCTTCCCTTGAATCTCTCTGTGATCTTGCATACTTCGGTACTGACCTGGATAGCACGAGCATACGCAATCATGCCGTTCGTCTGGTCCTTAGGGACAATCTGTGGTCCGGCAATTGGTGGTTACTTTGCTGATCCACACGGAGAGTGGCCTGACATATTTCCTGCCAATAGCGTCTGGACACGCTTCCCTTATTTGCTTCCGAACACCATCTGTGCGTCTATGCTGCTCGTTTCCATTATCTGTGGATGGGCCTTCTTAAATGAAACACATCCCGATAAGCAGCCATGGAGCACTCAGGAAGATCTGGACAACACGAACGCACAGACTCCATTGATCGAAACTGCTAGCAGCACCTTCAACGCCCCGGCGGACCTCGCACACGACTCTTACGGCACATTCGATCAAGTCCAGATCACGCAGCGTGCGGACGCACCCATGCAGGAGGTCACACCGAAGGTCTTCAACAAGAACGTAGTCATGTTTATTGTTGCTCTCGGTCTGTTCACTTACCACTCAATGGCCTACGACCACCTCCTGCCAATCTTCCTACAAGATCAAGCTACACATACCGGCGAGGTCACCATCGAGAGTCTGCCAACGCTTTCTGGTGGTCTGGGTCTTTCGATCAAGGATGTCGGTGTGATCATGAGTGTGAACGGCATAATCGCGCTCTTGGTTCAAGCCCTCGTCTTCCCGCTCATGGCCCACTGGTTCGGAGTCTGGAAGCTCTTTGTCTTCGTTACCATCGGTGAGCCAATTGCGCTCTTTATCGTACCGTTCCTTATCGTCATTCCACGCGAATACCTCTACGTCGGCATCTACTCGGCACTTACGATCAGGAATTTTTTCTACATCATCGCCTACCCACTCATTTTGATCTTGATCAAGGAAGCCGCTCCCTCTCCATCTCACCTCGGCAAGATTAATGGAGCTGCTGCCAGTGTCGGCGGTCTCTGCCGCTGCTTTGCTAGCCCCGTTGCTGGTATTTTGTACGGTCTAGGGTCTGACCTGAATTTCTCGGCGCTGGCGTGGTGGGCTGGTGCGGCAGTCGCAGTCATCGGGATCTTTCAGCTGGCTTTCATCCACAGGCAGAAGAAGATGAGGGCGCACGTTAGCGCGCCCACAGCCTGGGCATATTCCGATGTGGATCCGAGCAACAAAGACGAGATTGCAAACTTTCACATCGAGTCTAATTTTTCAGATGACGATGACAACAGCACCGTGTAAGAGATTAATTTGGAGGAAGGGGGTTCCCCGGAGCGTGGGTCTTCGTGAGAGCGCCACGGGCGTTTGACTCGGAAAGACAACGGTTGTTTCTGGTGCACACCAGGGAGCAGGACCACCCGTCAGAACAGGACGAGACACTGCGCATGCAAGACATATCATATTCGGAGTACTTATTTCTATTGGCGCAGGAGTCGCCTTAGGGCACGGAACAGGATTTCAGGACGCTTCAAGATACCATGGTCTTATTCTCAGTCATTAGGGGAGGCCTGCATATGGAACAGACGGATGTCCTGGCGGCGTTGCTTAGCGAGGCGTTTGGCATTGTTTTCAGTGCATAGCGAGCATAGCAAACCATAGCATGTTCTCGGAGTTGGTCTTTTGTGTGGCTTAGCTTTGGCAGGCAGATGGCATGGGGGAATGGCGTAGATTCTCAGAGTCGATAGGATTAGAATCGTCGTTTTATGCATACATCATATTCGGAAATCACTTGTTTTCGAGCAAATGCATGATACTAGTATACCAATGTCGGCTGCGAAATGTGTTGTCAGGTTGGCAGCCGAGAGATTCAAGACCCTTGGATCGGCTCACCCAGACGATGTACGAGTGACCTTTGAGCGTAATAATAATAATAGTACAGAGGCATGTTTTTTCTAGCGAGTCATAGTATGTTCATACTCTGCTATTTTCGATCTATGATTGGCCGTCGTGTAAGCAGCATGCCTGTCACGTCAACTGCAGCTTACCTCGGTTCCCCGGATCTGCCCAGACAAACAAGGGACATTACATGTACCTTTCTGCTTTCACGTGGGGAAACAATCCACCTACCAAGAACTCTGCCATCTCCCTTATCACTAAAATTCTTTCATCCTGTCCACCGATGAGCTCGCCAGACGTCCATCACTTGACGATTACGAGTAGTACGCCAACATGAGCGACCCCAGCTCCACCACCTCTTCCTCTTCCGGCAGCTCTCGACCACGCAATATTGACCCCGTTCTGCGCAATGCTCTTCGATATACCGTGTCCGCAAAGGAGTACAAGCTCCTGCATCAGTACCTGATCTCACGCGCGCCGCGACCCGTACAGAAGCGTACACCAGCACCTAAACGCTACGAAGACGTCGTCAAGAGCACAGACGAATACTTCGCAGCAGCAATCAGAGCATCAGCACGGATATGGATCGGCACCTTCACAGCCCTGAAGTTATGGGAAGTCGTGCAGGAGAAGGTGCTCATGCGCGGCAAGCCGGTTCCGCCAAAGGTTAAAACACCGCTGTGGAAGAGCAGCAATGTGCGGTTGGCCAGCTCGCTGAGTTTAATCATGCTTTTTCATCGTCTTCTCTTCCGCTTTCTCACGCGTCTGCGCACGTCACTGCTCGCTTCGAACGCCGAGTCCTTTCGCAAGCGCAACCCTAGGATCAGCAAGACCCTGACCAGTAGGCTTGCGCCCGCCGTAGGAGCGAGCTGTGCGGGCTTTTGGTTGGGTCTGATACCCGCGGCGCAACTGCGTGTTACAATTGCGATATACGTGATGAGTCGCGCGTTGGAATTCAGTTACAACGGGCTAGAGGAGAAGGGGTGGTTCAAGAGTAGACCGTGGTGGTTTGGGAGTTGGATGCTCATGCCCCTGAGCTGTGGGCAGTTACTGCACGCTTTCGTCTACGATAGGGACTGTTTCCCTGCGAGCTATGGGAACTTCATCCTGGAAAAAAGTCCGGAGTATATACAGAAAAAGCCGCCTGGTTACGAGGGAAAAGTGCCATGGCCCGGAACCTATGAGATTGTGGACAGTCTGGCCGAGATCTCAAAGCTACGGTGGCCGTACGTCCAATCCACCAATCTCACAAGGCTCAAACGTTACGGCAGACGCTGACTTTCAAGAAACAGAGTCTTCACCTCCCCCATCCTCTTCCCCACAAAACCCACCCTTCCCACCTCCCTTACCCGCATATCCCCCATCACTGGGCCCGCCCACCCCTCCATCAAAAACCTCTCCTGCGCGCTCCTCCACCCCTCGGACCCCTCCTGCCTCCGCACATACCTCTCCTACTACCTCCACGCCTTCCCCGCCGTCACCCGCTTCTTCACCCTCGTCTACTCCGCCTTCGCGCTCCTCCGCTGGCGCTCGTTCCTCAAGACACCCATCACGGCCACCAACCGCCTCGCGCAGGCCGTGCTGCGCATGAGTCTGTTCATCACCGGCGCGATCGGGACGTCCTGGGGAAGCGTGTGCTTGTTCCAGCATTACCTGCCGAAGAACTTTTTGCCGACGCAGCGGTTCTTTTTCGCGGGCGCGCTGGGCGGGCTGTGGGCTTTCTTGGAGAGGAAGAGCGGGAGGAGTAACTTTTTGTATAGTGGGCGGATGAGTGCTGATAGTCTGTGGAAGGTTGGGGTGAAGAGGGGGTGGTGGAAAGGCTTGAGGAATGGGGATGTGCTGCTTTTTGTGGTGAGTTTGGCGGTGGTGAATGGAATTTATGAGACTACTCCGAGGGCGGTTAATGGTGGGGTGGTTAGGAAGAGTTTAGGGATGGTGAGGGGAGAGGGGTGGGTGGATAGGGCGGCGGTTGGTGAGGGTGGTGATGGGGGGAAGGGTGGTGAGGCTACGGGCGGGGAGGGAGAGGTACGGGATGTGAAGACGGAGGAGAGGGATGTGAAGGCTATGGGTGTGGATGTTGATGAGGCTTCGGGTCTTAAGGGGGAGTAAAAGTTGCTTGTACAGGTTGTTATCATTGAGGAATGAAGTCATGTATTATGAACAGGTGGCTTTTGTGGGACTACAGTGGGATCTCATGGTCAGTCGGCTTCAGTACATGTACAGTCTCAAACCGTTTGAGGCCAGGCTTTGGCGATGATATGCGAACGTCAATGATCCAACTGGTGTCATATTCGTCAGTAGTCATCAAGAGGACGATTCAACAACCGCATGTGACTTTGGAGCAATTGCAAAGACTTGGTATGCATACATTCGACCCTGATGTACCGTTTTGTAGGTATCTTGTTGTCTTAAGCATGAACCATATCAGCGTCTCTCCGATCGATTGGAGCTAGAACAGCTGGAGGACAACCCGTTGATCACGTGAGGTGATCCGACCTGAATGCAGATGCCCTTCTTGCCTCGTGCTAGTTGCTCAAGCCAGATTCATAGAAGGTCCTCAGATGCTACAACACGCTAGCACGCTGATAGCTCTCATCTCGCAATAGAAATACCTATCCAATCTTCATCCGATGCTTGGTTCGGCCCCAGCGCTAGATCGCCCCATGAATCCTTCCGTGCTTACGGCCACTACTCAGCCCGCTTCAGCCGCCCGGCCCCCCTTTCGACGGTTCAATGCTTGCTTTTGCTTATTTTAGCACTCGACAACAGTGCTGACCTATCGTGGCCTCGTTCAAAAGAGAGGATGCAGGACGCTATTGTGATCGGGCCGTGGTCGAGCAGGGCCTCGCCATTGCCGACAGGCTCACCAGAAGGTCTCCGACTCTATTCTATAGCCAGGGTTGATGAGAGGCGTCTGTCAATCTGCTGTATGGCTCCGGGGTTGGCAGCAGACATAAGATGGTGAGGACCGCCACAGAGGGTGTGATGGATCCGCAAGATTTTGAGTCTTCTCTACGCTCGGCAGACTGACATCTCGTCCTGCGTCTTCCACCATGGGTGTCCAACCGCCCGACGGTCCGCTGGAGGACAGCTCTGATCTTGCGAACTTGTGGAACCAAGCGATCGCGGAGTTCAAGGAAAAGACTGGGAAGGATCTCAAGAGGTTTCAATTTCGGAGCATGCAAGAAGCAATCGACAGGTGAGTAACTAGCCGACAGTGACAAATTCAGATACCCCGGTCTGACTGCGGCAACAGCACCACGGAGCAGCAAAAGTCGTTCAAAAAGTTTCGTCATGACGATGGAAAGACTGACGCTGTGCGTTCGGCGTTCAGCAACAATCTCGTCGTTATACAGAAGATCATCACTGGAACAAAGATGGCCGCCGACGCTGCGGCCGTGTTTCCACCTGCAATCCCTGGAGCGGCTTTGATAACCGCCTTCACCTATGTGTTCCAGACGTTCAAGGACATATCAGCGGACTACGAACGTATTATCGGTTTCTTCACTGAGATGGGCTCGTTTCTCGATCGCATCTCCATGCTAGAAAGTCGCTCTCCCAAGCTTGGCCCGTTTGAAAGGTGTGTTAGAAAGGTCTTCACGTCAATGCTTTCGTTGTCTGCCATCGCTATGGACACCAAAAAACAAGGTCGCTTTAAGAAGTGGCTGCATGCCATGAAAGATGGCTCCGGAGACCCAGCCCTCGCTGGCGCATACTCAGCCATGGAAGACGCCATTGAAAAGTTGGGCGAAGCTGTAGGAGTAGCTACGCTCCGAACGGCCATCGTCATCGATGAGAAGGTCACCAGACTCGACACCAAGACGGACGCCATCATGGATGTTGCACATCAGAATCTTGCTGCGGCTGCGGACACGAACCGTGGAGTCTCCGCTATCCGAGAAGGCATTGAGCAATTGGATATGCGTGGCGAAGCGATACAGACGGGTATGACCACCATCGATGCTACTGTTACTCGCGTTGAAGACAAGATGGATGGTGTGCACACCAGCATCACCACGCTCGATGCCACAATTTCCAGGCGGATGGACAGTCAGCATTCCGCCCTGGTTTCGCGACTTGACGCACTACTCAAACACTCGGCACCAACGGATGATACTGCCGGGCCAAGCGGAAAGTCGCAGAAAGGTTCAGGAGGTAAAGGAGATCCGGCCGCTAAGAAGCACAAGGCCTTGAACAATGTCAGACGGCACTTCAAGGACGGAATCAACGTACGCAGAACGATTCAAGCGCAGCGAAAGGAGATCACGGAAAATTCTGTAAACGGGACGGCAAGGTGGATCCTTGACACCGCAGAGTACAAGTCGTGGGCCCACGGCGAAAAGCCTCTGCTCTGGCTGACAGGCAGCGCCGGAATTGGAAAGACACATCTGGCTCACGCTGTCGTGTCCGAGCTCGAAGCAGCTCAGCAAGGAGCGCACAGTTCCGTCGCCTATTTCTATTTCCGAGAAGAACACGATGATCTACGATCTCTCCGTAACGCGCTCCGCTGCGCTGTGGTCCAGATTGCGGAGAAGAATCAGTCCTATTGCGATCAGGTTGCAGCCGACATTGCCACTAGCACTGATGAGGAACCCTGGAAGCAATTCTTCGCAGCGCGCTACCCTGGGGATTCCGATTCGCATCTGTATCTGGTACTAGACGGTATCGATGAGGCCCTTGAAGATGATCAGCTTGTCATTGTTGAGCTCTTCCGACAGATTGCCGCCGAAGGTCTCAACATCCATGTATTGTTCACCGCCCGACCAGCTCTTCAAGACAAACTTGGCGACCTGAAACCTTCGAAAGTCGAGATCAATAGCGAGCGTGTTCATGCGGATATTCAAAAGCTCATCGAAGCTCGATGCAATTCCCTTCCCAGAATCCGCAAATTTCGACGGCAGGTCAGGAAACGCATAGAAGCTAAGCTTTTGCGGAAGGCTGACAGCATGCTATATGTTGAGCACATGGTTCGAAGATATAGCGCTATGGGCCGCGAATCCGCCGTGATTAAGGACCTCGAGAACCATGATATGCCAGATACGTTGGAAGGTCTGTACGAGCTCATGCTTGCCGAATGCCACAAAGGCCGGTCCCAGAAGCAGTATGAGACTTTGCGAACCTTGTTTGCGATGCTGGCGTTCTCAAAACGTCCATTGACGCTGGATGAAGCATCGGATTTGATACGGCTCACCGACCCTGATGGCACGTTCGATATTGAGGACGAGGTCATTGGCAGATCTGCGAGAATACTTGAGCTTAGTAGGGATCGCGACGGAGAAGACGATGATGACCAGATCGATGAGGGGAAAGTCGAGAACAACGAGTCTTCGGGCGACGAAATAGTGGAACCACTTCCAGATGAAAGCGGGAAGACGCCATTGACGTTCCAGGAGCGCTCACTGCGGGAATACTTCAAAGCGATCAATGTTGAAGAGAGCGGCCTCCGGACCCCGCCGGCACACGCTCATTTGACTATCTTCAAACTCCTTGTAGTCCTCTTGTGCGACAAGAACGCTGCGGCAGTCGAGGGCAAAGAAGCGCGCTTGAAGAATTACGCTGCCCATTATTGGGCACACCACTTTGCTGAAATCACTCTGGATCAAATATCTAATCAAGAGGTCGCTGAGGCCATGGCCGGCCTTCGCAGGATCTTCAACGACGAGAACGATCTCACTCACAGCATCGAAGACTACAACGGAACTCTAGGCTATGTGTCGCTTGAAACAAAGACTTCGATATTTGAGAAGCTACAAGCCTGGGCGAATCGTGCAAGGTCTTTGGAGGATGTCACCCTGGACGAGGACACCATGGCCTGGATTCACAGCTGGGAAGACGCACCGAAGACAGCTGTACTATCACTGGCACGCGCTCACGTTCGCAATTGGTTCACGAGGTTTCGGGCCAAAGCCAACAATGGATATCTCTACGCAAAGACTGCCTTTGCTGCGGTAAGAGTGCCTCTGTCGCTCACCTCGTGACATGCTAATGACTGCACAGGCTGGCATCGAACTCGGGGAATCTACTAGAGACCAGATCTTCCAAGTTGCGGACTATTTTACGGACATTGAGAAAGATGTCAGCGCGTACCGTGCTATCGGACTTGTCTTCAGTGCCAATCAACTCCATGAAGACGCCATCGAATATTGCAAGCGAAGCTTAGAGATGAGCGACGATAACGACTCTACTCGGTTCTTGACCCATTGGCTGATGGCGGATTCACATCTTGCTATTGGTCAGATGCTTGCAGAAGCCGAAGAGGGCTCAGACGATGAGGATGATGATGATGTTGAGGCTAGTGGCGCAAATGGAGAGGAAGTCACGCCTGCCCAAGAAGAGAAGGGAAACGAAGAGGATGCGTCCGATAATGCTCCCACTGATGATGCTGATGATGCCACGAAGGCGGAACAACGCGCCAATGGTAGCTCTGCGCAGTTTGAGGAAGCCATTCGACACCTGGCCGATGCTCTCGCTGTAATGCCTTCTGGCTGGGAAAAAGATGCAAGTCAACAGCAGTGTGTCGAAGGCATATACGTCGCCAGAGCCAAGTGCGAGTCGGCCCTTGAGCGACCCGATGATGCGATCAGGTCTTATCAGCAGTCGCTCGCGGTTCGACCGGATGTTGCATCAATGAATGGATGGGATGTCCGTGCCATGTTGACTATGCGCGATTGGACTGAGGATCCTCAAGAGCCCAAGCGCTTCATTGACTTGTTGCGCGGGTTGATACCCAAACAACGACATCTCTTATACGATTACATGTTCGCCAACGATGTTCAGGACGACTTGGACTTCTTCAACCATTGCGCGAAGCTTGCTGGACCAGAGTCCATCACTTTCTATTTTAGCGTCCTTGAAGACTACATTCAGTCTAAGCGTCGTGGATCCGCGCATCGCATCATACCTATGGAGACCCTTGCCAGTGCCTATCAGGACGTCCTCGGCGACAAGAAGAGGGCCATTGAGATCAATACGGAGATCCTGAACTACGAGATCAAATACGACGAGGTCGAATGTCTTGACGAATTCCTCGCCTACGTCCGACTCCAACTTGCCGATCTCTTCTTCTCCGAGTTTAGAGCAGCGACAAACCCGAAAGACAAAATGACGCTTCTGCAGAAGATGAAGTCTCTTCCCAACATGCGGCCGACTGTTGTGCAAGGCAACCCGACAGCCATGGGGAATCCTGGCGAGTGGAGTGACTCGCAGACGGGCATCATGCTCGCTATCATGACGCGAACCATGGGCTCCCCCATGGAGTACCAGGAGATACTGGAGAAGTCGTTCAAAACATGTATCGAAGGGCTGTCTGACTCCGTTGGTTGGAATGACTCTGATAGTTTCCGACTCTTGTCCAAGGTCCTCTCTTGCGTACCAGGTCTGGAACATGACGCTCAGATTGCCCTGTCGTGCCAGTTCTCCATCACGGATCCGAACGTCGACCATGCCGCCGATGCCGATGCAGAGAAGGAAAGCAAGGGCGCTGATCGTGACAGTGGTACCAATGGCGTGCAAAACACCTCCAAGTCCGAAGATGACGTTACGACAGGCGCAGAAGACGATAACGACGGTAGTGACGATGAAGAAGAAGACACGGAGGACGAAATTGGACAGGTAGAAGAGACCACGATTCGCGTTGCTAAAGTGACGATCACATCAGACAGTGATACACAGGCACCGTTGAAAACGAACGCCGACACGGAAACCAATGGTGACACTTCAGATGCGGAAAAGGGTGGCGAGGGAGATGAGTCAGATGACGAAGATCTCCTACCGAGCGGAGATTGGGAATTAGGCTGCGACGGCGACTGCGAGACGATGGCCTCTCGTTGGGATCAACCCTGGTATTTCTGCATATTCTGCGCGAATTGTGATCTTTGCAAGGACTGCTATCAGGTATGTATCTCTACCTCTACGTCGGGCTGTTGTACTATGTACTAACGAAGTGATAGAAACGTCTGCAATGGAACGCTGGTGAACCCTGCACGGTCTGGAAATCCTGGTGCGGACCCAACCATCACTACGTCAAGGCGCCGATCAAGGACTGGCGCGGTGTGAAGAATGGGATTGTTAGAGTTGGCGAGAAGGAGGAGCCTTTTACGGAATGGCTGAGCGGGCTGCGGGATGAGCGATGGCCGAAGGCTTGGGAGAACTTTTGGCGAAATGAGGGATTCTTGAAGGATATCGGGATGGAAGCATAGGCTGCAGGTGAAGCCGACTGTGAGTGTTTTGATCCTTCAGTTCGCTGTTGTATTAGTAGGAAGTATTGCTGTGTTCACTGAGTCACAGCCCTTACCCGAGTTCTTCCATCAAAGATCTGCTAATAAACGCACAATCGCGGGACTGTACATCTAGTGCGGTCATCAAACCACATTGATGCAGATTAGTGAGATACACAGTCGACCGTTCTACAGAGTTTGGCAATCAACAATCAGTAAACCGCGAGCGACTACCATGAACCGCCTCAAACTGCTCCTTACGTGCACGTAAACCAGGGAAATGGGCTTCATTCTGGGCGGCTCACAACTCGTCGACTACGATATATATACATACATATCTACACAACGAAACCAATGCCCCGCGAAGCCTGTACAGTCCATCATCCAAACATAACTCTGCATCGGCAATGTAACTCCAAAGCTGACAATATGTTACTGGTCTACCGGAGTACCATGTCACCTGCTAAATGCTGGAGAACTCTAAGTGATAGTTGATACAGGAACAATCAATCAAAAACGAAGATCAACCTGCGGCGCCGCGCCATGTATCCTGTATTGGTGGCCTCAATCAAGCGAGCGTATCTGGCCATTTACACACAAGCATAACGTGCTATCCCGACGGTGTTCCGAGCGGACTCCTTTGTCACTGTCGAAACACAATGTCGAAACACAACGTCTTAGTCCATTGCGCGGATATCCATGAAGGATCTGAGTAATGCTGAACAATGGCATTGTCTGCCTCGACATCGGGGTTGGAGACACCATCACAGAGCATGCTTGGCATTGATGAACACACTGTTGCGGAATCCGTATTAACACTGTTGTTGAGCTTGTCGCAGTATTTGAGGATGCTCTGTTAGCTGTCTTGCATCAAACTCTCCAAGCCAGACTCCCTAGAGCGTCCGACATACTCAACCCTCAACATCTAACAAGCAACCCTACAGCGCATTTGCAATGCCCGATCCACGAGACGTCCTGGCCAAAGCCGAAGCTCGACGGCTAAAGGCACATCAAGCCACGATCGCCCTACAGCAAGACCCATTCACTAAGACTCACACCCTCGTCAGGCGCATCGGCGAAGGCGTTGAAGGTTGGTGCGATCTCTGGCGGAATAGGAAGACGGGGGAATGCGTTGTCACAAAGACCATCATTGGTAAGACGCTCAAGTCACTCGTCAAGGGCCTTCCAAACGAGTTGTACATGTTCCAGAACATCCCCCATTCGCCGGCCCAAGTCAAGTATCTAGGCTCGGCGGTCGGGGTTTGTGATTCGAGGAGCCCGGTCGTTCGAATGCAGTTCGAATACTGCAATGCAGGCTCCCTGGACGATTGCAAGAACCGGCTGAATATTGCTCGAGTTCGTGTGCCGCAGTCGCTGGCCCTGAACGTTCTGATCCAGCTATTGCAATGGCTGGAGTTCGCAGCAACCGGCGCTGGAGTCAATAAGCGTGGCTTCCGCCGGTTCTTCCACCACGACTTACACCCGGGTAACATCCTCGTGCATTCTAAGGGTGGCTCGCTGGCAGAATCGTTGCCGCAGATGAAGATTGCAGACCTTGGCAATGCGGGATTTCACGATGAGCAGCCGCAGAAGACGTCGTACCATCTTAACTACGACATCTATTACGTCGGAGCTGCCATCGCTGCGCTGATTCACCACGACAAAGACGCCAGCCGGTGGAAGAATGAGCCGGTCAAGTACTCTTACCACAACGATCTGGCGCACCCGAGGCACAAGGACTTGCTAGCGGTGTCCTTCCGAAAGGTGGAGCAGAACAAGTTCTACGATCCAGAGTTCCTAGCGATAATCCTTGATATCGCCAGATACGATTACAAAGCGTCTTTCGATGACGGCGTCCGTTTCGTTCAAGTGAAGCTGCACAAGGCGCAGAAGATGCTCGCATTGCGGAATCTGCATGCTCCAACCTCGTTGGAGACGGAGTGGGCACAGGTCAAGCATCTTGTTGCTCCTGCGGCTAACGCGGTGGACTGTCCGTATCGGAAAACGCTTGATGTGCACCTGTCGCTAATGATGTCTATGGATGTCGCCCTGGAGGCAGTACAGGAGCAACGAGTCGCTCATGCAGCCCTCAAGCGTATGCTTCTGTACGATTAGATGGTCGCGGTCGGCCTCGAAGCGTGAGGGAATGTGACGAGTGTATCTGATGGGATGTAGAGTTTGCCGCATGGGAATAGGTTTCTGCGACTGAGCGCATGTGACGGTCCTACTTGATATCCCGCTGTACTGTGTGATTAGTCTGGCTTAGTTCGGACGTTAGGCGTTGGGCGCTTTATGCATCGACTCACCTCACATGTAAGATTCATTTTGAGATGTCTGTGAATTTGAACGGTTCTCTGATGTAAGCATACCGCTCGTGAGTGTGAGTGCTAGGCACGCAGAGGATGTAGAACTTTGAGGTGCAGACCTGGTCTCTAGAGGAGACATACCCCGACATTAATGAACAAAGCGATACCTAACTTCCACGCATCGAGATGGAGTGAGGTCGGTAGAGATATTACGTCAGCAGCGCCAAGGCCATCCATCTCTGTCCCCACCTCCAGATATGTTCGATCCGAGATTTCTCGCACTGAGTAGGCGTGGTCGCCTTCGTCTTTCCAGAAGCTGATGATACAGACCTGCAAGGCTGCAAAGCATTCCGCCGATTCATCTGAAAGAACTTACACATATCGTTCGATTTGAGGTAGGACTCACCTCCCATTCAGTGTCTTCTTTCCGAGATTGATAGGGAACAATTGGTTCCTGCAACTTTAAAGGGCCGGTCTGGGAAGTAGCTGTCATGAACCTTTTCGAAAAATTCTTTCTTTCTCCCTTTGCCTCTTTTCTTGAGTCTTCCATTGCATATTGTCGAGTACTGTCAAGCGACCTTTCCGCTACATCAAGAATCGTGTTGAAACTATGTGAGGCTCTTGAAGCTCCAGCAACTATAGTCCTCCTTTTGCAGTCATGACAGCGATGCGAACCGACAGTCAGCGGGTTCGAGCATACCTTACCGCGTCACAAGGAGTCAAGGACAGTACTGCTCTCTTCCGCAAGTCTCACCCGTATTCTCAAGTAGCCATGTATTGGAACGTAGGCCAAGGGCGCGTATTCCGCCTGTTCATCCTTCAGATATGCGCCGCCAAGTCAATCGTCTTGAGCGCAAGGCACGCCAAGGGAGGACGACTGCTGCAACGTTTCTTCCTCCGCGTCCCTCAAAGTTTACCTCCACGCTGGGCAAGCATTCTCCGCAATCCAAGTTCTGGCTCTTTGGGTAGTATATAGGGTAATGCATGAATTGCCCAGATGTTTCACCAACCGAGGGTCACATACCTTCAGCACCAACTTTGTTTCAAAACGTGCTTCAATCTCATCTGCTCGAGATGCTCGACAACACCTGAGACTGAGAAGCACTTGGCTTTTTAGAATCATCGTTGCAGTCGTCGACTCTGCATGCGACTTATCCAGACTACCTTTCAAGGCATACAGGCTATCTGTACCTCGGTTCGGCCTGCGTATGCGAGTCGGCATGCGCATACAACCGTGTGATTCCTAGCCCGAAGGGGTTGCAGCCTTGCGCAAGTTCTGGAGGGGGATTGACAGTCATCTGAGGATTGTTTTGCGATCCGTCACAGCTTCTGCGGCAGGGGCTTAATCGACAAGAATCGGACTGTTCTCAGGTGCTGGTCTCAACCCATCTGTTATCGGTTCTGGTGCTCTGCGCCCGCTCTCGAGATAAGCGAAATGCGCATTGCTTGGCCTTCGAGATGTGACTGCACATTGGGTCTACTGCTAAAGCTGTCAGAGGTTGCAATTTCCGCGCTGTCCTCGCTTCCGGACGCCAGCGCTGCCTCCCACGTGCGCCCTGGATTATTGTCGCGTACTCTACGTGGCCTTGTTGTGCAAGTACAGGCAGAATACCATCTGACAGCAATGCGAACGCTGAGCGGCAGATCGGTCGGGCAGCAGCGCATCACAATCTCGCGAGAACAGGGATGCTATGGAACGTGACGTCGATCCAATGATCCATATGGCCACAGGCATCTCAAGCAGTGTATGCTCTCTCCTGTGACGGAGATCTTTGTGAGGATCCGGGGGAAAACGTGGGTGTTCTATCACGTGCGCGGGCGGCAGCTAGGACTTGGAAGGATTCCCGCTTTCCCCGTGCACGACTCCACAAGCGCGGAACAGATTGGGAAGAAGCCGAAGTGTGGGAGCGACGGCGTTCGTCCGGAGGTAAAGCCTCGTTTCTATCATTGTACGGAGTGCTTGCGACCGTCGCGAAGAACACTGCAACACCAATACCGACAGGCATAGTCACCACGTTGCACGCAACTCTTCGATACGGGAATGCATCACCATCGTTTGTGGTGAGCAGAGCCATAAGCAAATAACGACAGTCGGATTCCCGACAGGCTGGGTCTTGGATTCAATCCGGTTCGATGGGCAGTGCCGTTCCTCTGCCATGCATGCACAGCCCTCTGTTTCCCGCCTTGGCTGCTGCTCATTCAACACCTCACAGACCCCATACCATCAAGTTCTCACCACCGAAACTGCTTGGCTCCTCCTACAAGCCCCTCCAAGCACGACTCGAGGCCGAGCTTTCTGGCCCCAGTCTGCCCTCCTTGACAACACCAAGGAAGCTTGGAAGTTGAGCGCGTTAGTGCCGTGATCACCGATGGATGCCAATAAAGAGGATGTTGGACGCACCCATCCGAAGCCTCCTCCCGTCTTTCCCTCTATACCAGCGTCATCTAACAAGACGTTATCGTGCGAGAGCATACAACGCCTCTTTACCATGTCTAAACAATAACAAGACGCCCCCAACATCTCTGCCACAGCGCACATCTAGACCGCTCATTCTACACTACCTATCCTTGGCTCCTGCGATTCTTCGTAACCTGCAGATCCGTCTACTTTGACATCTCGCCGACAGTCCACTCACTGCTGGAGCACTTTGTGTCTCTACCGTGCAGAGACATCCGAGAACATTGGAGTAACGACTTTCTGATCCTCTCTGGCTTCGAAATTGATCTTTACGTGTCGCTCGACGTTGACCGTCGACGCTTGAGCCTCCCTCCATCGACCAACCCTTTATCGGTCGAGGTCGTTGCCTTCACAGGCATATCTTGGCAGGTCACATCAACAACGTGATAACGTGCTGGCACGCGACCACTCCATTGGACGACGATAGGCATCAATGATTAGCGTCGTCATTGTCGGCTCACACATATCAACACTCAAGCAATATTCACAGAAGAGATCTCGAAGGAGCTGAAACTCACCCTCCACGAATTCACTTCTCAACTCCACGACTTCAAGACCCTTCAGAGACACGCATCCCGTGTAGGTGTTTCAAACGTGACAGTATTGCTCCAACTAATGTAATACAGCATTGAGCACTCTCGAGACACCTGCATACCCTCGTAACCCACGACCAGCCGTCACCATGTGTCTCGTATCGCTCAACGTCTCGACTCTCGCCTGCCAACACCGCTGGTACCATCTCCAGCGACCCTGCCGCGACGGTCTGAACCTCAGCACCTGCACCGGTAAAATCACCATGTCAGGCTTCAAGGAGACCAAAACCAACAGCTGCCCTCACTGCGACGGCTCCGTCATCAACGACCCATCTTCCTACCGCCTCGTTGGCAATGACCGCACGCCCTCCATCGGCGGCCTCTCCCGCTCCTCCAGCAGCTCTCTCGCCAGTGCGCGCAGGGACTCTCGCCGCGGCAGCCCCGCTCACACCGACAGCTCCGCAGAGACCAACGGCACGATCCTTCCGCTCGCTTCCCTCGCTGAGATGCCCCTCATCCAGTCTACCGCTCAGAAGAATCAAGCTACCAATGCCCGGGTGCACGCGTACATCAACGCGCTGCCAGAGGCTTTAAATCGTGCCCGCACGCGCGACGGATGGAGCAGCGAGGAGAGCGCTAGCCAGGTCGGGGACGCGGAGAGTGTTAGTGGGGCGAGTACGTCTCCGAAGGCAAAGCGGAGGAGTGGGATCTGGGGAAAGAGGCTGAGGGGATTGAGCTGGGGTGTTTGAGTACTTCACGACCAGCATCCATGGACTTGAAGCGAAATCTGCTGTCTTATGCTTGGCATAGCGAAGGCGTATCTTAGGACGATGGTGGGGGTTACGGTGGGGCTTATGCGTATGATACCACTACTTTAGCTGAAATGGATTCGGGAACTTCTTGCTCTCTACGTGTTGCTTGGACGGTGTTTTGTGATGCTCCAAATGTCAGATGCTCTATACGCAATAGCAAGACCCCGCCGTCCAAGTCGCGAAGATTCGGCCGTTTGGGCGTCGTCAGGTACCACACCTGTTAGCTCACCCTACGAGTTCTACATACGCGCACGCACGCACATTTACGCAGGAAGAAGGTTGGTTCGTGTCCAGTAGTCTATCAAATACGCCACCCTCAATCACCATGAGTCCTTTCGCACTGTCTCTGGGGCATCTATCCTACATCCAAGCGCCAAACGTCGCCATCAAGCAATCTACGTAATCACACCCTCCAAGCAGCTCTCACATCGTCTCGAAAGAACCAAACGCACGCACATCGCATCTTTCCAATACCATCCACAAACGTTCAGAGAGACCACCACTATGTCGGAATCCATTGCTACTGCCCCTGCTTCTGCCCATCTCCCGTGTTATCCGCCAAGACCCTATAATGCTGTCCCTTTCCCTGCGGCTGTGTTGGATCCACGTCACGAGGCTGCCGAGGAAAGTGTCGCGGTGCGTGAGCGGCAAAACCTTGAGCATGAGAGCGTGGCTGCGTAGGCGGCATAAGCGCGGCTGGAGCTTGTGGGACCGCGTACGCTGTGCGGCCGAGGGGGGGATAATGGCTCGCGGGCGCAGCGTGTTGAGGGTGTGTTGGCATGTAGGGAGCGAAGGGCGGTCGCAGAGGTAGATTCGAATTTGTGGGCTGGTCCATTGGGCGTGGCGGAAGTGGTGTTGGGGCTCTGCTAAGTCCGCTATAGGGCAGATTCACTTGTCGGCTTGGAAACTGGTATGGCTGGAAGGGTTGTCCTTGTGGTGGTCGTGCAGGGAGCTCCGACCGTTGCTGTTGTATCTCGCGCTCTCGCTGCTCCTTGTAGCGTACATCTTGCGGATGCACCTTCGGGATATAGTCTGTGTGCTGCCGATCGTGCGGCGGAAGCGGACGAGTAGCTGGGTCTGCCAGGGTCGCGGGAGGTGCTTCAGTGGAGATCTCAGGAGCGGTGTTCGTGGCCGCCTGCACGAACAACGGCTTGAACTCAGGCACTGCAGGATTGAAGGTCATGTGCGCATCTGTCCAAGGCACCGACTGTCCTGCGCCTGTAGTATCAAGCTCGCCGAAGAGTGCGTTTTCTGACTGCCGATGGTCGATAGCAGTCGTTGCGCCTGTAGCACTCTCCAGTGATGGCGAGTCGACGTAGATGTTGGGGAACCAGGGCGAGTTCTTCAACTGGGCCCACTCTCGCATGCTGTTCAGCCATTTTCTCCCGGCCACCTCTGCGTACGGACCAGATCGGTGTCCTTGAGGCTCGTCAGGAGCGACTGCTGACGCGACCGTAGCTGGCAAAGCCTTGCATTCCGGGCATTCGTAATCGGGAGCGCCGACAGTTATCTCTGAAACGGCACAGTCATCTGACTCATCGCGCATAGAGAAATCCCCATGAAGGTGGGCTTCCCCAAGGTGTTCCTTGTGGTGGCATCCTTTGAAGACGTATACATATGAAAAACACATTTCCAGGATTTGTGGAGGAAAAGGGCGTGAGTTGGCGCGACAGAGCTAACGAACATGTAGAAGGTGAAAGGTGCGTAGGTGTTGGGAGGTGGTGTCGTGATTCTGCGGTGTTTGCGCGGTGGTTGTATAGGCGAAGATGCGCGCGTGATATTCGGTGAAGGAAGAACCATACCTGGATGGACTAAAACCCGCTCAGGGAGCGAACACCCACCCTGAGGATCAAGGACGTGCCCGAAAGCAGAGACTAATCACACAGTACAGCGGGATATCAAGTAGGACCGTCACATGCGCTCAGTCGCAGAAACCTATTCCCATGCGGCAAACTCTACATCCCATCAGATACACTCGTCA
>Ga0115846_100482_pt1 | contig 21038 bp, 21 predicted proteins | sample InSIn5gowninarea_2_FD_83860 | JGI IMG/M metagenome (GOLD analysis project Ga0115846, IMG submission 83860) | reverse complement strand
CAAAAGACTCATGGAAGTTCCCGCATGGACATGGCAGATTGCCATCCACAAAGTGAAAGAAGATGGAGCGGACAGGCCAGCGATGCGAAAATGGCTCGACGAGATCAAGGATTGCGTCGCCCAGCTTCCCGCCACGCAGGACCTCTTGAAACGGATGTTCGACGATGAGGCGGAGACGAGGATCACAGCCTCAGAGCTACAGCGGGCACTCCGGCAGATGAGTTTGTAGATAAAACTGAGGTAGCTGCGATGGGAGCTTTCAGTTGTACTTGCAGAAGATGATGTTGTTCCCCTTGATGTCATTATGCGAGATACCCCGAAGGTGACAGTATTCGAGGGCTTGAATGATGTCTCTCCAGATGTTCAGTATCTGTTTTTCGGTAAACCCGTTCGCCGGAGCCTTGTCGAGAATACCCCCCTCTACAAACTCGGTACATATCATCAAATGTTCCTCATTGGTGTGTACTAGTTTGACAATGTTGGGCTTCAAACGCATTAGCCATTGTAAGTTAACAGTAGTGCGTTTACTTACGTGGCTCAAAAGTCCAAGGATTATGCACTCACGATACCAGGCCTTGGTGCAGTTTCTCAAGGTCTGTGGTTCAGATATGAGTGTTTTAACAGCCAGCCAGCGGACGTTCGTGCCCTCCCCATGCGTTTTCCGGACCACGGATAGCTTGGTCTGCGCAACAATGGTTTGCTCGCCCTCCTTTTCCACCTGTATATTTTCCGGTAGCAGGAGCGCAAGTCTTTTGTCGAGTTGCTCTCGCTCCATAAACGCCTCTGCGAAATTAGTGTCAACCGCAGTTCCTTGGGAGTTACTTGCGAAAGTCATAGCTCGACTTGGCGCCTTGACGGCCGACAACATCCTGTTCAGATCTTGGTTGAAGGGCTCTGGCATGCGAGCCATCACATGCTGACCCTGTAGCTCCGAGAGAACAACGCGACTCTTGTCCGACTTTGTATTCTTTTGAGCACTCACTACCTTCCGAGGAACTGCAGTCCGTTTCGGTGGAAGCTGTGGCAGAGTAACACGACTTTTTTGGGACTTTCTTTTCTCTTGAGGACTCTCCACCTTTTGAGGGGCGGTAGTCTGTTTCGACGGACGTTGTAGCACGGCCGGCTCCATCGGTGGATCATCCTCAGCAAAGGCCATATGAAGGTCCAAGCCAGAACCTAAAGAAAGATGCCACGCTCCGCCATATACCGCTAGCTTCGAGCCAGGCCGGATTCTATCCGCATTAACGTCGGCACTCAGGGCTACTCTTGTGCTTGTGGGAATATATGGTGAAGGCTCATCGTCCTCGTCGTCGATACGTGTTACGAAGAGTGTTGTACGAAGTGATCTGTTGGTTATGATCACTCTGTTGTGGTCGTAGTCCGGATACAAGGTGCAGTGGAGCGGATCAGCAGCATCACACTGGGTTCCGGTCCTGGGTCTCGGGATTACAATGTCGTTGGTTGTCGAGGAACCGATCGTAAATCTCCGGATGTTATGCCTAAGAGTTAAAGGGAACAGTGGCCTCTCTGACCCGGTCATGGATCTTCCCCATGGATCATCCTCCTCACCCTTATTGCCAGATGGGTTAGGCGGTCGATACCAGGTGACGCGGCCACTCATGATGGGCAAGACCGCAAGCGCTTGTTGGGCCATGTGGCCGCGTTTAACCATCGTATCCAGTGCGATATCCCTGACATTGGTTACAGAAACGGGAACAAAAATGGTAGACATTGCAAGATTGCAATTCAATAGGTATTTATAAGAGCCGGATCAAAGAGTGCGATGAACCCCATGAATATATAAGTCTGAACATGTGGTGCGCTGTCCGCCGAGCTAGTCCTTTGGACTCTGGCGAGGCGCCTGCAAGTCGGCAAAGCGCTTCGCCCTCATGGTCCAATCATGGAGTTGTATCGCTACGCGCTGGCCAGCGTCGTCGGGTCCGTGAAAGCAGGGAAGACGCAGGCCACGCAGCGACCCCATGTACTGGCTGATTGGTGCACAAGATAACCGCCCACACTGTAGCTTCCATACTTACAGTCGGTGTCGACTGTCGAGTTGACTACTGACGTTGGCGTGCAGGTCAAAGTATCACTGTAATAGGCTTTGCAGTCGAGCCGTGGATGAGTAACCAGACGCCCGGACCACCAGCCCCGCTTGCTGGCGTTACTTACTGATAAGTCACTCAGCCGCCGCCCTCCCCTTGTTTGATCAACGACCATCCATCTACCTCAGACTTAGTTACGCTCTACAACTTGCTTCCCTCAGTCTAGAACTCATCTCATCATGAAGCCAGTCGCTCCGCCCTCGCCCACCTGGTCGGGTTTCCGATCCGAGGACGAACAAGATGTGGAGGGCGCAGCAATCACCGAGGAGCACCCAACCCAGCGAGGATATCCACCATTTTCAGACGTCCTCGAGGAGCGCAACATATCCGCAGCGCGGGTCTCGTCGGCCGGCACTCACTCCACACGATTGACAGGCTCCTGGCACGTCGAAAATCTCGTTCAAAAACTCGCCGCAGAGTTGCCCGACGTTACAGGCGATCTCATCATGGAGATGGTGGACAAGAAATTGCAGGACGAATACACAGAGGCACTAGCGACGGCCAAAACCATAGCCAAGACCCTCCAGTTTCGGTATGACTTACCTGGAGCCTTTGAGTACCAGGTCAGCTGCATCCGGCGGGAGCCCAGCAGCCTCGCCTTTGCTCGCTTCTTCGGCGCAGTCTTCAAATGCATGGACTTGAAGATCAAACCTGTGGGTAAGGACGGGTACTCAACCATACCGCGACTGGCAGTCCAAAAGCGACGAAGGGAGGAACGAGCCAGACTTGCCGCGAAGGCTAAATTTGCGAGCAAGATTCGCCCGGCACTGCTCTGCCAATTTGCCAAGCCAATCAAGGTGAAGGCCAGGAAGTACAGAATGTCGAAACAGAAGCGCAGAGTGCCAAAGCGGAAGCCAAACCACGACATAAAGTATCGGCTGACGTGATGAGTACGCATCGACTTGGTCTTGCATATGCCAAATAGAACTGCAGCGCAATATGGCTCCAGGTTGACGGTATTAAATGAATGAGCAGCATTAGACAACGAAAATGGATGGGTGATTTTCAAGCGTAGAGCCGGGATGAAGTCGACTAGCCACCGCGCGGGAGTCCCTCGATATCTGTCGTTCTCTTTACTACAGCCAGGACTATTCTCTGCGGACCGCTGAGAAAGGCGCTTCCGCTTGCTTGACGCAACAATTGAGTGATACACATACCAATTGAGCTTCTAAGCTTGGCACGCCTATCAACGGTCCGACTATCCCTCGCTACGGGTGGCTCCAAAGAGAACGATGACGGCTTCAGAGGTAGTATGGTCCACATACTCAAAGTGCCCAAAAGAGCGCTAGTAGTGTCTGTTAAGAGGAATGGGTGCTTCATGTGTCTAGGAATTGCGAACAGCGATGGTATGAGTTCAGCAGGCATCTGATTGAATCCAGCGTTTCCAAGAAGAAAGCTTCGCCTTGCGGTCCGCCCAGTTCCACCAGAAAACAACATCGTAAAGTCGATAAAATTCACTTGCTCGCAATGATAAACACGTCCTCACCTCACGCGAAACTTGTCCCAAAAGAACTCGCGCACCTGCTCGTTGCCAGCCTGCTGCGAGCCCAGGCCCAGAACCTTGAGCCCCCTCAGGCTCGTCGCGCGGGACAGCGCGACGTACAACTGGCCCTGCTCAAAGGAGCGCGAGAGGTCCACGACGACCTTGGACAGCGTCATGCCCTGGCTCTTGTGGATCGAGCACGCCCAGCCAGCCATGAGCGGGATCTGCGTGCGCGAGATGAGCGTGTAGGGCCGCTCGTCGCCGAGCTCGTTGATGGTCGAGTCGGCGAAGACGGTGCGCGTGGGGCCGTTGTCGAAGCGCACCACGGGCCAGAACCGCTCCGGCGCGTGCTCGATGAAGGCCCGCACGTTCTTTTCCTTGAGCGATGTGTAGTCGGTGTGGGAGTCTTCTTCTTCTCCCCCTGCGGGAGAGCCTACGCGTGGGCCTTTGCGGTGGGGTTTGTTGACGTTCCTGTCTCGGTCCTTTGTCTCGCGTTTTTCTTTCTTGGGGAGCTTCTCCGGGTCGTATGCTTCCCAGCCGACGATCACGCCTTGGCTGCCGTTGACGAGACCACTAGCGAGGTCGAGATTCACAAGGAGTACCACTAGCATGCCTTCTTTCAACTCCACGATGGCGTCGAAGCGGTGCTCTCTCAGGGCAAGCAGAGATCTGTCGGTCGGGCTGCGTTCGGCTTTGGTCTCCAGGTGGCGGTGTTTCTCGTTCCACTTGAAGCCGTCGAGGCACGTGTAGGTCTTCTTGACCGTCTTCAGCTCGTTGAAGCGGCTCCGATTCATCTCTTTCACCTCGTCGCGCGTGGAGAAGAGCCTGATGGCGTTGTCAGTCTCGGACTCATGGTTGAGGAGAATGTTGCGATCCTCTTGGGTGGGAAGGGTTCCGAGGCGACACTTTTGCAGTATCTTGATGAAGACTTGATCACTCTGGCGGTGGATGTTGGTCAAGTTGACATGGTGGAACCGGCATTCCGCCCAGGCTCGGCTGCGGAATGCCCACTTGTCGATGTCGCGGTAGGAGCCGTGCTTCTTGCATACGTACGTCGCCTCGGAGGAAGCGATGAGTTCCCTGCCACATTCGATGCAGTGCTTGAACGGCTTCACGGGGGGCAGCTGGCAGGAGTCGCCGGTGACTATCATCTGGACGCCACCAAAAGCTTCGGCGCTGTTGCGGGCCTCCTTCAAGAGACGGTTGAGCCGCTCGAAATGGAGGTTCTCCACCATGGATACCTCGTCTAGGATGAGAACGTTTGTGGCGTTGAGACGCTTGTGAACCCATGTACCATGTGCCGCGTTGAGGAGAACCTTCATCGGCTTCTTTTGCGAATCGGGAGTCCATCCAGCGTAGGTCCATGTCGTTGAGCCGTTAATGTCTAGCGCCGCCCTGCCTGTGGGTGCGATGATGTCGACTTGCAAGCCACGCTCTCTCAACCGCTTGACGGCGGCTTTCAACACGGTTGACTTGCCGCATCCGGCTGACCCCGTGTAAAAGACGTTTTGTCCCGTCATGATCAGATCCACGAGGTCTTCTTGTTCTTTGCATAGGACGGGTCCTGTGTCAAGGGGTGTAGGAGCCGCGCTTGGGTTTGCTGGGTCGACACTGGTCGCTGAGGGAACGGCCTGAGCGAGTGTTGTGGCCTGGTTCAGGCGTCCGCGATGCTTTCTCACCCGTTCTCTGTCCACTTCTGCATTGCGGACCCGTGCGTCGAGTGTTTCCTTCTCGGGTTTTGTATCACCTTCGGCTTCCAGGTCGATGAATATTGGCTGTTTTGAACTTCGCGCTGGCGCTTGTCCTTGTTGGCCCTCCCGAGAGAAATATGGCGACCTTGTGTGATCCTGTGCGGGACTTTCTGCAGCGACTTTTGCAGGAACAATCAGCGGAACACTTCGCACAGGTATGTTCATTGCAGACATCATTTTAGCCGTCGCAGCAGCCCTCGACGCCTCTTGCGCGAGGTACTCTGCCTCAGTAGCGTTGCCCATGATTCTGGCACTCTCCTGTATGTCTATAAGTGGGGCTGTAAGGTCACCCTTGGACACAACAAACGGGATTTTGTGTATCCATGCGGATCCTTTCCACTTGCGGTAGAAAAATATCTGGTCGTTGAGATTTACGTATCGTGTAGAGATGTTGGCTTTAAGGAGGTCAGGATGTAGTTGGATTGGAGTTGTTCCGATAGGAGGAGTAGTAGTAGGATGTACGTGTTCAGAATGCAACGTTTTCGTAGGGTCAGTACTTGCGACCGTAGGAACTAGCATAGTCGGCGCAGGCTTTCTGTCCTGAAGTCCAGGGTCAGGCTGCGTCACAAGATAGATCATGCGGCCTTTTCGAGCGCTCTCAACCCGTTCCGTAAACTGTACTGCAAAAGATAGACCTTGCGTGTTGGCCTCTATATACCGTTTGAGCTGTGCCATGACGGTTTCTGCGGGTGGATCTGGCTGTCTTCTTCTAGTCATGTGGTGCCAGAAGTAAACCCCGCCGTAACCGGCCGGAAGCACGTACCAGCCCGGAGGCAGACCAGTAGGTGTGATGCATTGCCACGGGATTCGAGTAGGAGGTGGCCCGGTTGTTGCGGCACTGATGCCAGAAGATGGGCTCGGGGCTGCGATCAAGTTCGCGGTGCGTGGGGCGCGTCGAAATTCCGGGAAAGGAGGCAGAAGTTTCATAGAGGAGCCGAATGGGGATCTTTCGATTGTGGATAGTGCCCTCGACACAGCGAAATTCGGTCCATGTACAGTATTTTGAGTACCGACGTTTGCAGGTGATGCATGGGATGCGTTTGTCGTTGTGATACCTGCTCTGAGCGAGGTATTCTCCAAAGGCTGGGGGGTATGTGGACTTGTAACAGCGGCATTGACGACGGGGTTTAGGCTTATAGGTTGTGCCTCTTCGATTGCAAACTTTGCGCCGGGTGAATTAATCGGGCTAGATTTATGGGTAGGCAGACTTGCGATAGTAACTTCTGGCACTGCTACAATACCCACAGTGAGTTGCTCCTTCGTCGCCGCCGTGTCCACTCCTAAAAGCGATGGCAAAGCCTCTCCGTCCTCATCGTCAGAGATCTCAATTATATACGCGGGACGAATCCCCGAGTTGCTATCTGTCCATTCTGGATTCGGCTTTGATGCTGACGACCTCGAGGTCTTGCGTGATTGAAGGATTGGAATGTCGCGACACGATGATTTGCGCTTTTTCGAAACGGAAGACGAAGTCATGAGGTGAGAGATATACAGACGTGCTGCCGAGAGAACGTGAGGGCTCAAGCTGCTGTGAGTGAAGGTCAGTCGCTGAGAGTTCAATCAAGATGAAGGGCACTGACACCGGGCTGTTATATGAAGGAACCAGAATAGTGGTAGTGATGAAATGAATTCCCTAGCCGACCGGTTTGACTCGATGTCCTAACATTTGAAGAGATGCGCTACAATTCTCAATGCGTATTCCGAATGCAGCGCAGCAGACCATCAAATCAGATTAGAATACCCACCCCGCAATTTAGTCCCGAGGTCGTCGAGCCGTGACATGCGTGCCAAGACTACTTTATCTTCACTCTCGAGTCCTCGACTCCCAATTTCAACGTCATACCATACACCAAACAAAATGAGCATCACACCATATCAAATCAGCGTCCCGGACGCCGAGCTCGAAAGCGTCAAGGAACGCCTCAACCACGCCGTGTTCCCGGACGAACTCGAGCACGCCGGCTGGGACTACGGCGCGCCGCTGCGCGACGTCAAACGCCTTGCGTACTACTGGCGCAGCGGCTTCGACTGGAAGGCGCAAGAAGCCCGCATCAACAAGACGCTCCCGCAGTTCACCACCAAGATCCACATCGACGGCTTCGACGAGCTCGACATCCACTTCGTCCACCAGCGCAGCCCGGTCCTGGGCGCCATCCCCCTGCTGTTCGTGCACGGCTGGCCGGGCAGCTTCCTCGAGGTGGCCAAGCTGCTTCCGCTGCTGCACGGGAGTGCGACGGCGCCGGCGTTTTCGGTGGTCGCGCCGTCGTTGCCGAATTTCGGCTTCTCGTCGGCCGTCAGGCAGAAGGGGTTTGCGCTGGATCAGTATGCGGCGGTTTGCAATGCGTTGATGCTTAAACTTGGGTATGATCAATATGGTGAGTGAGTCTTGAGTCTTGAGTCTTGAGTCTTGAGTCTTGCACCTTTACTTCTGCGCGACAACCACCCCATCCAACACAACACAAAACTAACCGAACCACCCACCATCAGTAACCCAAGGCGGCGACTGGGGCATGTACATAACGCGCACCATCGGCCTCCTCTTCCCGGACAGCTGCAAAGCCTCACACATCAACATGATCCGGGCGCTCGCACCCACCTTCACCTCGCACCCACTGCTCGCCCTCCAGCACGCTTTAACCCCCTACACCGCACGCGACCGCGCGGGCCTCGCACGGAGCAACTGGTTCATCAGCGAAGGCTCGGCGTACCGCACGCAGCAATCGACGAAACCCCAGACGCTCGGCTACGCGCTGGCCGACAGCCCCGTGGCGCTGCTGGCCTGGATGTACGAGAAGCTGCACGACTGGACCGACGCCTACGCCTGGTCCGACGACGAGATCCTCACCTGGGTCAGCGTCTACTGGCATAGCGTCGCGGGGCCCGCCGCGTCGCTGCGTATCTACTACGAGGCCGTGCATGGCAGCGGCACGTCGCGCGACCGTGCGGCGAGTGCGTGGGTGCCCGGCGTTAAGTTGGGGCTGGCGAGGTTCCCCAGGGAATTGAGTGTTGTACCCAAGGTGTGGGGGCGGACGTTGGGCCCGGTTGTGTACGAGAGTGAGTATGAGAGTGGTGGGCATTTTGCGGCGCATGAGAGGCCCGATGCCGTTGCGAGGGATTTGAATGAGATGTTTGGGAGGAAGGGAGGCGCGTACGGGGTGATTAAGGGGAGGAGTGGGTGGCCGACGGTGACGAGTAAGTTGTGAGGTTGTGTGTGTGTGTGTGTTGTGTTTCAATGTCAGGGATATGAAGTTGAGCTCCGTTGGAAAAGAACTCCTCGGTGAAAAAAAGATCCATCGCATCAAGCAGCGCTCTTCTTCCGATCCCTCCTGACGGCCCTCTTCTTCGCGATGATCCTGCTGCGCATCGCCAGCTTGTCGTCCACCTTGCCGTCGGTCTTCTCCTTGGCCTCGAGCTTGGGCGCAGCACCGCTACCACCACTCTTCGCCCCCGCCTTCCCATCCCTCCTCTCCCTCGCCTGGCGATCCTTCTTCCCACCCCTGCCCCTCTTCGGACCCTTGTCTTCCTCAGGCTGCCTCGCCTCCTTCTCCCTCGGCGGCTCCCTCGACTTGACCTCGTTCATGGCCCTCCTGGCCACAACCTGGGCGTTCTCAATAGCAAACTCGACAATCAGACGCTTCCTGCGCTCGCCGACCTCGAGCTTCTGCTTGCGGGCGCCGCCGCCGCCCTCGGCCTCCCTGGCGACGTACTCGACGGCGTGCCCGTTCAGCCAGCGCAGCCCCATCAGCGCGCTGCGGTGCGAGTGGTACTCGATGAAACCGTACCCGCGGCTGCGCCCGGCCCCGCTGCCCTCGCCCACCTTGCCGCCCTCGCGCCCCTCGAACACCACCTTGGCCTGCTTGACGATGCCCGTGCCCTTGGCCTTGCGCGCGCGCTCCGCCGCCGCCATGTCATCGCCGCCACGGACCAGCTCTTCCCTGGCGAGCTTGTCGCGGCGGCCGGCCTTGACGTCGACGGCGAAGCCGACGACGGCCTCGCGCGCCAGGCTCTTGAGGTCCTTGGACGTGACGCTGCGCGGGATGTTGCGCACGCTGAGGCGCGTCAGCGACAGGTGCAGGCTGGGGTTGGCCTGGACGAGCGTCTTGCGCTGCTTGGCCGAGGCGTCGCGCATGGCGACCTCGGCGGGGCTGAGCGAGGCGTAGAGCGGCGAGCCCGACGAGATGGTCCCCTCGGACAGCAGATACAGGTGGCGCTTGTCCTTGTCGCGGTCGTGGCGGTTCGCCACGCCGGCGGCCGTCAGGCGGGTGGCTTCGTTGCGGGCGACGGCGCGCGACAGCTGCAGGATGCGCCCGTCGAGCGTGTATTGGCCCGTGGGGTCGGCCGCGTCGTTTTGGAGCACCGACGGCGTCGTCGACGAGGTTAGTGTCGATGTGGGCGCCGCGCGGAGACAGGCCGTCGCGATGTCGGGGGAGTAGAAGCAGACGAAGGCGGTGCCGCGGGGTCGCTCGGTTTGAGGGTCCATGACGACGCGAGCGTAGCGCACCGGGCCGAAGTGTTGGGTGAAGTGGGCGTGGAGGACCTCGTCGGTTGCGGTGAAAGGGATGTTACGGATGAAGATGGTGAGGGATTTGTCTTCGGACTCGTTGGCGAGAGCGTCGTCCTCGTCGTCTTCGTCATCTTCGTCGTCCTCGTCGTCTTCTTCATCTTCATCATCGTCGTCTTCGTCAAGGTCCACTCCATCCTCGTCGTCCTCCATGTCTTCACTCGCATCTTCATCCTCGTAACCTGATCCTTCGGCCTCTTCTGTCAATGTCTCGGGAGCAGCCTTCTCCTCATCGCTATCCTTCGCGCCTTCCTCCTTCCCCTTCCAGACCTCTCTCTCCACAGCCCAATCCACCGCCAAAACCCTCCCGTCCACCTCCTTCCCGTTAACCCCCTGCAACGCCTTCTCCGCGTTCTTCCTTCCCCGAATAATCACAAACCCAAACCCACTCAGCAACCCCGGCTTCTTGCTCGGCAGCGTCGCATGGACGACCTTTCCATACATCCTGAACAGCGCCGCCAGCTGCTCCGGCTTCGCCACGCTCCACGGCAAATTGCGCACAATAAGCTTCGGCGGCGCGGCATTGATCACCTCCTCACGCTTCGCCTTGGCCTGCGCCGCCGCTGCCGACGGCTGGTTGCGCCCTCTCTTCGCCGTGCCATCACCAACCACACCCAGGTCATCCTCGACATCGCGCTTCCGTGGCTCAGCGACCTCGAGCTTCAACTTGCGGCCCTCGAACAGCGAGTCTTGGAACTCTGCTACCGCCCGCGCAGCGTCCTCGGCGTCGGCGAAGGTGATGAAACCATAGCCTTTGCATTTCTTCGTGGCGGGGTCGATGACCGCCGTGGCGTGCTTGATGGGGAAGGTTTGCGAGAAGTGCTCGATCAGTGACGCGGTTGTTGCCGAGGCGGGGAGCGAGCGCACGAATAGTGACCGGCGCTGTTGCTGGCGTTTGCGGCTGGGTTCGTCGGTGGTTGTTGCCGGGGTGGGGGAAGTGGTGGCATTGTCGTCGATGTCGGCTGCAGCTGTGGAGGTAGGTTCAACGACGGCTGCTGCGGCCTCGACGTCGGAGATTGTTCGTTTCTTGTTGTTCGGTGGCATTGTGTTACCGCTTGATGATGATGTACAATGCAGTGCGTGGTTTTGTGTTTTCGAAAAGGAAAAAAAAGTTTCGAGATTCGAAGTCAAATGGACCGATGATGTCCCGGATTGCGGGGCTCAGCGTCGAAGAGCAGGACGAGTCAATTCTAGTCGAGCAATACAGAACGACATATGGACTTCAAATGGAGGTATACTTGTAGGCCAGGAGACACGCGCATTCATCTACAGCGCTACATCTACTTGACATGACTCCAAACGATATCGATATCTCGCTGCAGCGATTCCATTACCTTGGTCTCATGGAACGCCTCGTCCTCCCCTTTCGTAGGCCTAGCCGCAGTAGCTGTCGCCTCAGCGTAAGCGCTTACATCCCCCAGCTCCTCATCAAGCTCCTGTATGGTCTTCCGCGTCTCCTCAACGTACTCTCGTTCCAGCTTAAATCCTGTAGGTAGGGCCGTAGGCGGATGTTTGAGGACCTGTATTGTCGGGAACTCAAGGACTACTTGGCCATAAAGACATTTGGCGAATGTGTCGGTGGGTTTCAGTGGGGCGAGAACTCGAGTGGAGCTGCTGGTGTGTGGTTTTGAGAGGTAGAAGTGCAGGGAGTCGGATGGTGATGAAGCGTCTGTTTGCTTGGGAGGCTCGTCTACGTTGAGAGCTGTTTCCAAAAGTTCCGACGGATCTACTATGCTAGGTCTTTCCGTTGGGTTGAGAGTTTCGCTTTTCACGCTGGTATCGCCTGTATTTCGGGAGACGGGAGTTTGAGTTTCAGGTCCTTTCAACCGCGTGGTTTTCTCTGACGTCTGCTCTGTGGAGAGTTTTCTCTTCTTGGCTTGATGTGCAGTGCCATTTGCGGAGGAGTAGGCAGCAGCTAGAGTAACGTTTTCACGGCAGATGCCAAGCTGTTTACTAAGGTCGGGGTTTATCCACTCAACACTCCAGTTGATACACTTTTGCCTGTGACGAGGGTTAACTAGCGAAGGGTCACCTATGCAAGACTCGCTCACTTTGTGTTCCATCGTGTGTGGTTGTCGCGTTGGCGACTCATCCCTTTCGGCGCACGATGCACAATCACACCAGATGCACGTAGGTTCTTATCGAAATTGCTGCCAGAGACGGGTTCGCGGGTCGAGGATCCCCTCAAGGATATGCCTCGATCGTCTGCATCTCTCTCGGCGGTACCAAAGGCCTTTTCGATGCCGGTCAAGAAGTTGTAGTCGTGATCGATACCGGCGGCAGTAGCTAGTTGGCTTCGCTTGACGTACGCGCCAGGGTCGCGTTTGCCGGAACACTGCGACCAGAGTTTGTGACGCTTGTAGCAGTCTAGCGAGCATGTTCTGCTCTTGCAGCGGGGGCAGCAGTATTTTGGCTCATTGCTGTTGCTGAGAGAAGGGTGTCAGGGGTGGGGTGTAGTAGTCTTGTGTGGTCTTGGGCAGTGTAGTGCCAGGCATGATGTCTGACGGAAATCTTTTGGTGTGCAACGACGAGGCGCATGTTTTCTTCCTTCCTTCCTTTAAGCTTACCATATTTTGCAGAGGTCCGTTAGCAGCAAGTCATGGTCGGCCATGACAGGGTGGAAGAACAATGACGAGAGGATCAGTTGTCGATATCAGATGCGAAAGGAGTCTTCCACGCAACATGTCGAGGATGATTGATTTCTGCCGACCGAAAGGGATTTTGCGGACGGACGTACGGCGGAAGAGGAGCCGAAAAGGCCATACTTTTCCGAGTCAGGCCAGCGAGCGTCGCACTTCTGCATCTTTTCATGACGATGTTTACCTTTTGCTACTTTCCGGGCACGACAAAGACACGACACGACACGACACGACACGACTGGATGATCACTAATTCACGGATTAATTAGGGCAAAAGGGGGTTTTTCTGTGCTGCTGATCGGAGCGTCTCCCAAATACCGATGCGTCTCTAATTGCGCCGTGGCTTGAGCGTGTCGCTTGGTGGGTGTGTGTGGACTGACTGACTGACTGCTGCCCGGAGAGCTGACCACGGTAGAGGGCAAGAAATGTAGCAGGTTACAGCAGTAAATCGACTTCATGTAGGGACTCGCTCGTCTGGTGTGGACGGGACGAGCCTTTGAAGCCGCCGAAGGGAGAGAGAGATTTGGGTGCTTCTTCTCTAGCCTCTATTCAGCACTAAGCTGAGCGTCAGATATGGATATGGCCAAGATGTGGTAGGACAAGAAGGCCAATTCGAGTGGAGTAACAAGATCAAAAACAGGCTTGATGCATCGATCTTCGTCGTCGCCGACTTCCCTCGGCAGCAAGGCAAAGCAAGGCCAGGTAAGGTAAGGTGAGACAAGGTGAAGCGGACAAAACAGGACAAGGCGAAGGCGAGACAAATCAATCGTCTGGAGTTTAAAACCTAATCTTGTGTGTGCGTGAAGAGTGTGTGTGTTGTGTATGTGTGTGTGTGTAGAGTGTATATGTGTGTGTGTGTGTGTGTGTGTGTGTGCGTGTGTGTGTGTCTGTCTGTCTGTCTGCCTCTCTCTCTCTCTCTCTCTCTCTCTCTCTCTCTCCCCCTCTCCCTCTCTTCCTCTCTTCCTCTCTGCCAGTCACTCTCTTCCCCCCCCCCTTTATTATCGCCCGCCCCCTCTCCTCCCATCTCCCCATCCAGCCAGCTACTCCAACCACACCACTCTAGAGTAACTTACACCTTCTCTCAGCTCTCTCGCTCTCTCTCTCTTCCTGCCATCTTCTTCTTCTTCTTCTTTTCCTTCTCCTTCTCCATCCCCTTCCTTGTCACAAACAACACCATTCCATCTCGAGCCTCTTCTTCCTCTTTCTTCTTCTCCTTCTCTTTCTTTCTCTCTACTCCTCTCTCTCCTCCCTCCCTCCCTCCCTCCCTCTCTCCCTCACATCGCCGTCATGCCCTCTCTACGAGGCTCAAGGACAAAGTCCTTCGAGAATGCCCACATCCGTGATGAGAACGGCGTCATCGTCCCGAGCAGGACTTCCTCCCTGCACTCGCGCATCGCTCAACCACTTCCCACCGCTCTTAGCATGAGAATCGGCCAGCGCGCTCCAAAGACCTTGACCCACGCATACATGGTCTGTGGTGTCGGTAGGGAACCCTCACAATGGGTGCGCGCGCCCGTGCCTGCTCAAGGCAAAATCGCGCACATGAAGGGCGCCGTAGGGCAGTTCTGGTTGCCCGAGATTTTGGGTAGCAGTCCGAGACTGGAACAGGACAACGAGATTGCCCGGTCTCTTCACGCGGCCATGAGGGTGAGTGTCTCGTGTCCACCACCTTCTATAAACACCAACCAACTCACATCTTAGGCTTGCTTTCCTCACGATGTTGAAATTTGCACCGGTAAAAGTCAACCTCATTGCGTTCACCACTCCTTCGTCCTACAACAAGACTCCTCACACACACTATACGGTATCGCATTACGAGTATGGTCCCGAGCGGACGATAAGCGTGCCGAGACCATTCGCGAATTACGCAAGAGAACTGAGCCCGACTTTTACGACACTCCTGACGAGACATACTGGATCCCTTACTGCCTGAGTTTCCTATCACGATACCCTCTTTACAACCTGTTGGGCGACTACCTGCGCGGCATGTGGATCCACTGGAACAAGGCGACAAACTTGTTCCACGCTGAAGAAGTTTCTCGCATTCTCAGCTTCCCCGCTCCGAGATTAAACGACCTTGTACGCATCGACATGAAAGATTACGCCTTATGCTACCAATTCCCTTCCTCGCCTACCGGCTTTCAAAACTTCTCCATGTGGCCGCTGTTTACGTGTCTTTCGGTCCCCAACATCATCGGAATCATGGAAGCCGCTGTATCACCAACCCGAAGAATTATCTTCGTCACTCATTACCCAGCCATGTTGACCGTGGCAGCCGAGACTGTGCGCTACCTAGTTCGCGTCTACGAGTGGAGTGGCTTGTACGTCCCGGTTGTACATGCTCGTCATGCGACAGATCTTGTCCAGGAGCCTGGCCCATACATTCTCGGTATCACCGCAGAATGTCGCTCGCTCTTCACGGCTCCTGCGGATGCTCTGGTTGTCGACTTGGACCGTAACTTCGTCCTGACGTCCAGTCCACCCGATGCCTTGAAGCCCCAACAAAGGTCGAAACTGATCACACAGCTCAACAGCACACTTAGCGGAGAAGTTGCCATCTCTGGTGTCCCTCAACACTTGCGCTCAGCATACGGCGGTGGCAAGCTTATTCCTGCTGGTCAAATCATTATTATGAAGGGTGAAGTTGAGAGCATTCAAGACCCAGACTGGTGGAATCAGGACGCTGTCATGAGCGTCATGGATGGCGTTTGCGAGAAACTTGTAAGTCTTGACGTCAGGTTTCAACCGAGTTTACACTAACGAATCATCCACAGGGTCGCAATTCTGGCATCAAAAAGATCTTCGGCGGCTCTGCTAAGAAGCCACTGATGACAAAGGTCTCCACCCGTCACCTCAACGAAGTCGTTCGCGAGAGGAACCAGTACTCCCGTGACGCAGTTGAGGCTTGGCAAGATTACATCAACCTCAAGGGCCGCATGGACACCGAACTCGGTAAAGTCACAAAGCGAAACAATTTCCTCGTGGAAGAGCTCGAAAGTTGGCGACAACAGCTCCTCAAGTTCCAGTCGACAGTTGAGGATCTTACTCGCAAGAGTCAGACTCTCCAGAGCACGATCGAGAACCACAAGCGCGAGAACAGACGTCTTGCGTCTCTCATTGAGCAACAACGCACCGACACAGATCGCCTCAACGACCGCCTTGTCGGCACCTCGAAGCAGCGTGATGACGCTCTCCAAGCGCTCGCAGTGGAGAAGGAGACTCGCGCGGAACTCGAGCGCGAACGTCAACGCAACAAGAAAGAGCTGGCCTCGCTGCAACAAAACCAAGCCGGTATCGCCCGTCAACGAGATGATGCCCAGCGTGTGGTGTTGCACCTCCACTCTCTCATCGAAGGCCAGTCCCACCACATGCAGCATATCGTCAAGGATATCCGCCAACCGTCATCATCACAACCCCGTGATACCCACGACGATTCCCTCCTGGAGCGCGTTGAAGAGTCCGCTGCCGGTTTAATGAACGGCTTCCGTGAAACATTTGGCCTCGCCACCCACCCCTACAACGAATCCTCCACAGCCTCCATCTCGCCGCCACCCCGCAGCGCCTCGCGCGCCGCCGTAGCCGGCCCTGTCGACCACACCCGCCCGGCGCACATGCACGACGAAGCCGACCGCAACCTGCAGGAGAAGACTGAGTCCATCGCCTACATCCTGCGCAACATATCAGAACAATGCGCAGCGGCCGTCGACAGCCTACAACTCGCGCAACGCTCCGCCACGCCCGCCCCACAAGACACCTCCTCGCCCTCCTCTTCCGCCGCTGCCGCCGCCGCCTCGAGGCTGCAGCAGCAGCGCAGCCGCCGCGACGTGACGCAGTCCGAGGCCGGCGCCGCCCCGTCGCTCGTCAACTTCAACGACGAGGAGACCGTGCGCACCGACCGCCTGTCCACGCCGCCGACGCCCGAGCTCGAGCACGAGGAGGCGCACCGGGCCCGCAACAGCTCCAGCATGAGCGTCACCACGGAGGGCACCTACAGGGACAGCAACGGCGGCCTGATGCCCGACATGCCCAAGATGCTCGGCGGCAGGTACGACGGCCCCCCGCAGTTCGGCGGCGCCATTGGGAAGGGCCCGCTCGGTGGCATGATGGCGCCCGCGGTGAGGGGCCCTGAGATGGTGTGAGCCCTTTGGACGTCTACTTTTTCTTTTTGGGTGTATATTTGGGAGGCAAAACAGGTATTCCTTCTTGGGGGCGCTCGAAGGGGACGTTGGGTTTGTGGAGTTGTAAATCTTTGTGTATTTCTCTTTTTTTCTTTTGCTTTCTTTTTGGGCGAAAGATTTTTTTTTCTTTTGGATATAGCCAGCACAGGTTTTTTCTTTCCTCTTTGCTTCTTTTTCTTGTCATATCAAATGTCAAAATGAGATACCATGCCAATCTGTGTCTCTGAGAGAATACATGGTAGCTTGTATCCATCTACTTATCTGTCTATTTATCCATCCATCCATCTGCCGGACGTATCATCGACCGAAGGAAAGAACATCGCAAACAATCTGAGAAATCGATGATCGATACATCCCCTCGCCGCCCCCCAAATCCTTTTGCTACTTTCTCTACTACTGATCTCGTTGAAAACAATTGGGCAAGCAGGCAGGTAGGTAGGCAAGCAGACCAACACCACGGACAAGTGGAGGATTTTTTCAACTTCTCACAGTGGCCCGATAGTGTCACTGGTACAGCTGTTTGGTCGCAGACTGAACCTCTTGAGTGAATGCTTTTCTAGGGTACTTGCTCCAAACACGAGAACGATTGATGCAGTTTCTATTGTAAACGCGGACATCATGTGTTATCTTTTTGAGCAGCGAGGAGAATCCGCTTGCGCAAGTGGGCAGATGATAAATGTATCTGATTTAGATATCGTGAAGCTCTACAACTCAGCCGCGTGAATTGTGCCAAACACGTCGTAACACGATAGCTGGTTCAGACACCGGTTGTCAACATCGAGAGGAAGCGATGCGAGGAAGGAAAATACTCCGGCTTGAAGATGCTCCACAAGCGACACCTAGCTCCTGACTAGTTCTTGGCGATCCACTATTGGAGACGTCTTGCTTCTTTCAAGCTTCAAGGATCCACAATGCCAGTGCCGGCTAGATGAAGATCGTGGCATGGTTCACTGCGAAAAGAAAAAAAACGCGAACCGAACATGAGAACGCGCTCTCGCCCATCTAGCTGCTTCGATCGTTCACGTGACTTTTACGCTTCGAAGATTCGATCGACCCAGACAAAATGTTGGCCGAAAGTCCCGAATGGCCCGCCGGAAGCAAGGTTGTACGGCAAAAGGGCAGAGAGAAGGGGCGTGTGGTGGAGAGAAGTAGCTTTACTTGCCGTGGCCCAAGGGCAGGAAATTTACAGTTAACAGATGTGTACCAAACTTCCGCCAGCAGATTACTTGTTGTGTGGTACGAGCGCGTCAAAGAGAGGGCGAGTCGGACAGGGGCTCGAAACTTCATCCAGAAGGAACGGCAGTCTGGCAGCACTAGTGGCAGCCAGGCCGGGACGGCTCATGCCTATGTTTCAGCGGGCCCCCCCCTGGGCGGGTGCCCTGTGGGTAAAGACGCGACGAGGGAAGGAAGATGGATGGAAAGGACGTGGTTGGGTCACGTGGGGCGTGGTACGGAGTTGATCCTTTCTGTCTGTGCGACATTGACTCCATCTATTTGTGCAGCGCCTGTCAACGACGTCAGAATGTGCAGAACCGTCGATTCACCGGGAGATTAGTAGCGTGACTGACTGACTGTTGCTGAAGTGATGAGGTTGATTGATTGGAAGGGCACGGTGTAGAGTAGTGAGTGTACTCATGCCTACGTGAGAAGAAGTTGCAGAGGATGAAAAAGGTTCCAGATGGAAGGTTTGTCGAGTCCGTGGCACTCAGCCCTGCGAGAACTCACCAACCCCCCACCCCCGTCCACCGCCTCTGAAGCCTGAAGCCTGAAGCAGAGCACTGGACAGACTACAGTTCTGTATAGGCTACTCTAGTGTTCCTAGCATCTCGTGTCGTCCTGTCTGATCGCCTCGTCTCGTCTAGAGCACGCCCTCAATCTAATCCACTTTCATGATTCCTCAGGATCCTTCCTCTTCAACTGCGACTGCGTCTGTCATTGCGCCTGCGCTTGCCTCCAGCGCCAGTCTACTATGAACACCTCTCCAGCGTCTTCGGCCACTGCGCAACGCCTGTCGAATGGCATTTCTCGGCAGCGCAGCTCAAATACCATCACACCCACCAGCCGACCAAGTAGCGTGAGCAGACCGGCAGAGGACGAAACTCGTACGACTGTCAAAGTTGGTGCGTACATCTGTCCCGCAAGCCTTGGTTTGTCCACAACTGATTGCACGTTAAATTATCTCAGCCGTGCGCGTCCGCCCTTCTCTTCCATCCACAGATCCTGCCTTTCAACTCATCCCGCATCGATTTCGCGGCTCAACATGTCAAGTGGGCAATACGAACTCCATAACGGTGCAAAGTGCGCAGGGCAAGAAGCAGTTCCTCTTCGACCGTGTCTTTTCCGATCAAGAAGACCAACGAGCTGTGTGGGAGTACGTGAGCGATAGCGTCGATTCCTTTGTTCAGGGGTACAATGTCTCAATCATGGCGTATGGACAATCTGGTGCGGGCAAATCCTACACAATGGGGACCGCGAGTCCGGCGGACCGCAGTGACGCAGGTAGGTCAAGGCCTGAGAAGCATTCCAAGTTTCACCACTCATACCAGATGTAGGCATCATTCCCAGAGCCGCCGAAGCGTTATTCAGCAAGCTCTCCTCCGGTTTGAGCGCTAGTGGTCGACAATCAAATGGATTCAGAACTCCATTGAGATATCCAAGCAACGGGTCTCTTGCAAAGGCCGGTATCGAAAAGGATTGGCAGCTCACTGCCACCTACGTCGAGGTATGCCACTGCAACTGTTCCCTGTCAAATCGCATCGCCCTGACAATGCTAGATCTACAACGAGCAAGTACGCGATCTGCTTGTCGCAGAGACTGTCTCACCAAGTGAGCGCAACAACATCACATTTCGGGAAGACACAAAAGGGCGTATCATCTTAACGGGGGCTCAACAAGTCGTTGTCAACAATCTGAACGATGTGATGGGCGCACTTAGTTCCGGCTCATCCATCCGTCAAGCAGATGCAACCGCCGCAAATGCGCAGTCATCTCGCTCACACGCAGTCTTCAGTCTCAATTTGGTGCAGAGAAAGAGCAAGGGAACACAGAATCTGCCAATAGACAAACGTTTCTCAGTCCCTCCCGAATCCGTTAGTGGAATAGATGGGATAATCACGGTTGACAGCAAGCTGCATTTCGTCGATCTCGCTGGCAGTGAACGTCTCAAGAATTCCGGACTAACGGGCGAACGTGCGAAGGAAGGCATCTCCATTAATGCCGGACTTGCGAGTCTTGGAAAGGTCATTTCTCAACTCTCATCACGGTCGCCTGGCTCTCATGTTTCTTACCGTGACTCGAAGCTCACTCGGCTACTGCAAGACTCTCTCGGAGGCAATGCGATTACCTACATGGTGGCTTGCGTAATCCCTGTCGAGTTTCATCTTAGCGAGACCTTGAACACAGTGCAGTATGCTCAACGAGCACGAGCAATTCAGACTAAGCCTCAAATCCAGCAGCGTATGGATGATGGTGATAAACAACTCATGATCGAAAGATTACGGGCCGAGGTCGCATTGTTGCGTGATCAAGTCCGCCTATCTGGACGATCAGAGCGGGCAGTCTCGCAAAATACTGGGAAAAAGCAAGAGCGTGCGATTCCTGCATCGACTTGGCCCCTTGTTGATGGAAGTTCACAAGAGACTTTTGCTGATCGATCTGATCTTCCAGTGTTGAAACCATTTTACGCTGATTTTGAACCTCCCTCTCGAGTGCGTCTCGGCGTTTTGAGTTCGACTTTGCTTCTGCGACAAGCAGATTGTGAGCCTTTTCAATCTCACTTGCCTTGGTATCGCGCGCCCTGAAGGAAGCCTTAGTTTCCGAGAGTTCTCTCTCCATTGCCGCCAACTGTGCCTCAAGTTCGTTCATCTCATCGTTCTGCACATTAGCTGTGATGCCGTTGCGCGCTGCTCGGAGTTTCTCAAGATTCACAATCTTCCTGTCTTTTGTGCTCAGCTTTTCGCGGAGAGCTGCAAGTTCAGACTCTAGATTTTGAACGTGCCCCACGTTGACGGCACCGTACTGACTAGCCCGACTCCTCAGCAGTTGTGGTGTTGCAGCGTTGTTCGACCGTCGAAGTTCCTCCTCGAGCTCCTCAATGTAATTCAGGGTGTCGTTATGCTGATCCTGCAATTGCGAATAGTTCTCGGCCAGTTCAGCCATGTTGATGTCCTTCTCTGCATTCGCCCTTTTCAGGCTTCGAATCGATTCCGCGAGTGTCTCCTGCTTCATCATGGCTCTCGCAACGTGTTTATCCTCACTAGCTCCCACAGACGCAACTTCGGTGTCGGACGCATCGGTCAAGGTAGGCGGCCCACCACCGAGC
>Ga0115846_100481_pt1 | contig 21067 bp, 16 predicted proteins | sample InSIn5gowninarea_2_FD_83860 | JGI IMG/M metagenome (GOLD analysis project Ga0115846, IMG submission 83860) | reverse complement strand
TGCCTGCGCGACGGATAGCTTTCAACTTGTACTTTGTGGGTTTTGTGATGCGTCCGTTGGCCCGACAAGGGGCTGCAGGGCAGTTGGTGTGGCTAGCTAGATGTAGGCCATGACAGTTGGCGCACTTGGCTTTGTGGGCGCAGCTGTCCCCGTGCTGGCCTTGGTGTCTATCTGTACGGTCTCCGCAGTGTGCACAGCGGGCTGCTCGGGTGCAGCGGGCAGCGTTGCAGTAGCCCTGGCAGCCTAGGTTATGCCACTATATAGTTAGGTGCTTATAGATTTCTTTTGAGAACTGGCTGGTGCCAAAGAGCCGAAACGAGCGGACTAGCTCCTTATACGATACAATCCAGGTAGTAAGGCTATTCTGATTTGCCCCGTGCCGCGAGGTCCTGCAGCTGACTGGCTGCTTGCCTGTTTGTGAGAAGACCTCTTCCTCTACTAGCTGGGTAGTAGTAGGTATTTCTGTGCTGTCTAGAGTCTAGAATGAGCTGGGCACTCCTTGTACTGCGTAGTTGATCCAGTGTTCTGGGACCCTTACTGCGTCTCCGTCTAGCGCTCTTACTAGAAGTTCCTGGTTTTCTTGAGTTAGAAGTTGGTCCCGAATTGTCTGGTTTGCTGGGGTAATCGCCCAGCCCGTGTTAATTGGCGACGCTGAGGGTATGTCTCTGAGGGCAATTCCTCCTATGCTTTTGCAAATTGCCTGCCTTACAGCAAAGGGTGAGGGTTGTTGCAGTCGTCTTGCTGGGTTAGAGATGGCTATAAAGATTCGATTGTCTTCTTTCGGCTTAGCCGGCAGGCCAGGCCAAGACTTAGCAGGGTTTAGGGGTCGGCTGCCACTGCTATCTGAGATTTCGTAGTCTCTGGCTACGTCCGCCCAGGAGCGGCGTCCCGACTCTTGGCTCCTGGAGTTACTGTGGCTGGTGTCGCTGCTCCGGCGGGTGCTCGGAGGGGAGTTGCTTGGGGAGAGAGAGGTCAGCGCCTGTGTAACCTTCTGCTGTAGCTCCTCTGCGATCTTAGCTTCTTGCGGGTTAGTGTAGCTCTCTGCATGTTGGTCTACAGCTGCTGCAAAAGCTGCTGTAATGGTGTTCCAGAGCTGGGTAATTTTCTGCGTCTCAGTAATGTGGCGTTGGACAGCATCAGAGACTCGGGGTTTAGGAGCGCCCCCACCAGGGTTCTGGCTGCTCAGAGGGGGTGCATAGTGATGCACGTCCTCCTAGGGCCGTCTTAGGGCGCGTGTGTACAGCTGCTGAGGGATCTCGTGGTCTGAAAACCCTGTGTGCTGGGAGGAGGGGGACTCTTCCATCCTGAAAAGCTCCTTTGCGCGGCTGCGCGGGGGGCTAGGCGGACGTTAGAGGTACCCCCAGAATCAGCACGGTAAGCTTGTTCAGTTGCTGGGACTTTCAGGGCCTCAGAGAGGGTATCCCAAAAATCAAAAGATTAGTGTTCGGTGGGGGTTAAGTGGGTAGATACCCGAGACCTCAAAGGCTCTAGATATTAATGATACCGTGAAGGTATTGACCTAGGCAGGCTAGAAGAAACTTAAAAAGTCTGCCTTGCTTGTAGGGAGCTATCCCTTAGTGTCGTAGTAGTGATATATAAGCTTATTTGAGTAAGATGAGCTTAGGGGCTTAAAGCACAAAACATCTAGGGGTTGCAGCGTATAGGTAGCGTGCAGGGGGTAAACTAGCACTAGAATTCAATAGAGATTACAGTAATTAATAAATTACCTTGTTACGTAGCTGCTGTAGCTGTTAAGTATAAGTAATCTGTACTTTCTCTAAGCTTTTCCTTAGGTAGCAGGCTTAAATACTTGCTGCAGCTAGGCAACACTAAGATCGTTATTTGTCTACCTACTTAGGGATACTAAGAATCGTATATCGTGAGTCTCTGGGTTAATATCGTGCACCTAACTAGCCTGTACTTTCTTACTAGCTGCGGGATAGATGATAGTAGGGGGTAGGTAGGTTCTGTTAGCACAAATCGTGCCTATTACTGTTACCTACTCCCTGTTAGCGTTATAAGACGGTTGCTTATATCGTCTCTGTTTGTAGAGTACCTTGTTAAATACTCTTTTAGTCTTCCTATTAACCCTGATTATAAATCCCTTCTTATCTATATTATAGGTATTCTCAGGGAGGACGTCAAATTCCGTAACTTTCTTAGTTAAAAGATCGAAGTATAGACGATATCTTTTATAGTTATTAGCTATATAACGCGTGCTTTTTATAGGGGTAGCCTAGGCAGTAATAAGGTCATCAGGGTGACGATAAAGGAGCCGGGTAAACCAGCTATCTCAAGGCTCCTACCTGCACAAGGGAGTCGCAAAATTAATTATTATTTGCCGCGTAGGTAGACAGTGCTTCTCTATAAAGCTTTTAATGTATTTAATAAGCTTAGCCTTGTCGCGTAGGTAGAGAAGACGTTAATCTTCATAAGCTGCCTCACGCGTCATTCTCTAACCTTAGTAGTAGGTTAACAAAGTGGTGCGGGAAATACTATACTTCTCAGTAACTTTTGTATATAAAAAAGTTTCGCCTTCTTTCAAAGACCTTATATACGAAAGAGCAGCGTCTAGAGTTATTGTAGTAGCGTTGTAGGGGGGGGGGGTTAAATAGGGGGGTAAAGTTAGTAGGGTGACCGATTAGTAAACATAACCGGATGGTGCCTGTACACAGTATTAATTTTCTCTAGTAAAACTGCCTAGTCCACTCGCTATGCCAGTCTACTCGCTATGCACTTATGTTACTCTCTAATCAGAACAATCTAAGATACTTTATAATAAAAAAGGAGCTCTCTTTAAAATAGGCCTATTAGGTAGAGGAGCTATCTAGATTTAACTTTAAAGTTAAATATAAACCTAGACCTAAGAACATAGTAGATAGTCCCTTAAGGCGTCCTTACTATACTTAGAGTATAGTTATTAGAGACTAGTAAGCGTTAAGAGACACTATACTACCTACTCTCTTATAGAAGCTTTAGTTATAGACTCTTACAAAGTCTATAGCTTAAAGTATAATATAGGCCGCGCAGGGTACTAACTACCCTAAGGGGGCGCCTAGGGCAATCTATTAATACCCTAAAGATACTCCTATAATTCTACTACCTCTAGGTATAAGTTTAGAGGATAGTATAACACTGCCTGCAGGCGTAAGTTTAGGGTACCCTCTACTGTCTGTAGGTGTAAGTTTAGAACACGCTACGCTGCCTAAGGGTGCAAGTTTAGGGGAAAGTGTAATACTGCCTATAGGCGTAAGTTTAGTATACCCCCTACTACCTAGAGGCATAAGTTTAGAGTTAGTAATCCTACTACCTACAGGCGTAAGTTTAGGGCACAGTAGTATTGTCCCTATAGATATCTACTAGTAGCAGTCTAGTTTTAGAAGTGCGCCTCTCTTAGCTCTTAACTAGCCCTCTATAGATTATAGTAATTAGGGTTAATCTAATTTATCTAAAGCTTAGGAAATAGACTTTAATATTATACTAGTTCTTCTTTATAGCCTTAACAGTTAATTTAGCGCTTCTACGTAGCTTATAAATATAGATATGTAAAGGGAAACTATATACACTCTAGAGGCCCTAGAATATATCCTTAATTTTATTAGGCAGATTTAGGAACAGGATATAGACTTTTCTAAGAATAAGTTGCTAATACATTAGGAGGTAGGTAGAGTAGGTAAGGGGTAGTATTATTAGTAAATTAACTCTAATAGCGTTCTGTTATAGGCTAGGCCCTAGATGTAAGACTACACACAGAGCAGATCCTACGTACAAGCACGTAAGCCACTAAGAGACTAGCTTCTAGCTTGGCACTAGGATATATCTTGTACGAGAAGAGGCGTATCCTTTCTTTTCTCTATCTTTCTGCTTCTGTAGTTAGGACGAATGCATACTCGTTAGCAGGCCTCTTTGACCCTTAACAGTTCTATATAAGAGTAGAAAAGTATAGATTTCTAATAATATAACTCTTTATAAAACTATTCTTTCAAGGAACTATAACAACCTTATAAGAGGTTATTTTAGTATAAAGAAGACTATTAAGGTCCTAAAATAAAAGTACTACTAGCCTTAGTTAAGTAGAGACATAAAAGAGTATATCTACAGGTATCTAGCTTATTAATTAAACAATTTCTAGAGGCATAAGCCCTAAGGACTACTATTACCTCTCCCTATTACGCAATTGCGTTGTTAAGATATACGCATGTCTAGGTGCGCAAAGTTGGTTAGGTACAGCGCTTGCTTGTACACAGCGCTTGCTTGTAAAACACGTTAGTAATATTTACGTTTAGTATTTGTACAGTCTTACTGTTGTAGAGGTAGGAAAGTTAGTAGGGCAACTAATTAGTGTCTCTAACCGGATAGTGTCCCTGACTAAATAGTGTCCGTGCACAGTAGCACAAAGATGTTATTAAGACACGTTAACAAGCGGTAGTAAAAAGCAACAGAATTTTCTAGTACCTTCTAGATCGAGGAAATAAAGCTGTGCATTACGTATAATATTTTTTAAGGCCCCCTAATGTTAAACACAACCTTACTCTACAACTCTATTATTTATACAGAGAGCTAATAGAAATGTTCTCTACTTTCTACTTTGTCTAGATTTAAATGTTCTATTAAATCAGCTAGTAGTAAACTGAAGTTGGACCTAACGATTGTTTCGAGCTAGCCTGTGTACCTAAATAGGTAAAGCGTATAGCAACCTCATATTTAGGGCAGGATCCTACATTTCAGCCGATTATAACGTTAGGACATCGGCGGGCAGGTTTAGTGCTTACCTCAGAATGACTGCAGCATGCGAAAACGTCGTTCGGTACGACATCAGAGACTCCTACAGTCAAGGCCCATCTCACAATCTGCGAAGGATTCAATCACCGCATCAAGACAATTGGAGGATATTCTGGACTAGTGATATGCACTATATGCATTTTCCGAACTTAGTTTAACAACGTTACATGTCGAGTAAGTCACTATATAAAGAACAGCATCGGCGTGAAGTATATAAAGCCCAAGGTTGTCCTCGTTAAACAGTCATCACTATCAAAAGCAACTATCCAAACATTGAATCAACCAAGAATCACCAAGCCCAACCTAAAAATGAAGTCCTTCATCATTGCCCCAATCCTGGCTATGTTCGCCGCGGGTGTCGTCGCCGACAATTGCAAGCAGGTGAGCTTAATGGAACGCCTAACCAAACGCAAAATTCTAACTCCTAGCAGGGCCTTGACTACTACGGCTCCTCTCTCCTCAAGAAGGGTCAGTTTACTCTATATCATCTACTTTGGATGGAGTCAAGTACTGACATTTGATCTCACACTACAGGCGATTACCGCGAGCAGATCGACCAGGCCTTGGCCGTTGCAGGTCACTCTGGTTGGAGCGGTGACAATGTGCTCTTTTCCTGCCTTGGCGGTGCTAGTGGATCCATTAAGTTTATTAAGGGCTGCTCTGGCGGCTGCAAGGACAATGGCTCTGGCAGAAGCGATACCTGCCGCTAAGCGGATGGATTTCGAGGACCTCGATATAGGACGAGTTTACGACCTCAGGCGAACCAGAGTGAAGTAGTGGCAACAATACATATCGTTCCATATCTATACACGTAGCAAAAGTCATTTACTCTTTTGTGGCAACTTCTGATCGCATTGAGCTTTACTATAACATGGGCGATGATCCTGAGAGCAGGAGAAAGACCGGAGCTTTTGCGTGAATTTGAAAATACTTAACGTAACGTACCTCACGGGCGAGCTGATCACTTTTGCTAAGACCGCATTGAACCTTACCTACCTCGTGATGCCTCAACACAAGAAGGCGAAGAAGCCCTTGAACAAAGGAGCCGAGGGTGACTGCGATCGCAAGCAAGGCCCCTGGATTCTTTGTAGTCTCTAATTGGATAGACAAAGTCTCAACTGGCTCTTATTCGTTAGAGCATTGCTTACGTCTTCGATTTCCAGCCCTGGTCACGGCGCCCCACTCACGTTACGTACGGTCGCACAAGTAATTTGACGTGTTCTAGCGGAGATTGCGGGATTTTCATGCAGATTTGCAAGACGGCAATGGGCTTGACCAGCACCTGCTTATGTCTTGGCACGGCTGCCGACATACCCGAACAGCGAGGAAAAGGTCAGCTGAGACTCTTGGGAGTAGGCGCTGCGAGATATTGCAACCGCTTAAGGCATGCTACAGATCAGGCAAGAACATCACACACTGCAGGATCCCCTTATCACTCGCTATATCTTCTATTGAAGTGGTGTCTACAACAAACGCGGAGCCATTCACGATCTTACACTTCATCAATTATTTTGAGTTCGTAGGAAATCAATCGTCATCATAACGATGTTCCTCAAGAAATTGATTACTATCATGACAAGATGAACTAACTCTTCGAGATCAACAATAGCCCGAAAGGCTTGATTGCGCAGGGGGCGATCACGGTGCAAAGAGCCAGTAGTAAGCCGTTCGCCCAGAACACAAGAGAATGGCCGTACGCTCAGACGTAGTTCGCCTTGAACGATGATAGCAACAATGATACTGTCCTAGAAGCATTCGAAGCTGAAGTCAAGATTTTCCGTCGCGCTTCCCATCATCATGTGATGGAGCTCATTGCTGCTTACAGATTGGAAGAGGTGGAATGACATCCGATCTTGGCTATACTGATGCCATGCGCAGGGGACAACCTCACCCCGTTCCTCAACAGTACAAGACAAAGCCAACGCGACCGTGAGCAGCTTGCAAGATGGTCCCATTGCTTGGCTAGTGTTGTAGACCATATCCATGGGATTGGCATTCGTCACCGCGATGTCAAACCTTCAAATATCCTCATCAGTAACGGAAGACTTCTTCTAGCCGACTTCGGTATTTCGAGCATGGGTTTCGTGGAGACCCTCTCCACCACGATGCCAGACATAGCTCGTGCACGGATCAGCTCGCACTGCGCATCAGAAGTTGAAAACGGGAGCAGTCGTGGTAGATCGGCAGACATCTTCTCTTTAGGAGCTGTGTTTCTTCAGATGCTTGTTGCATACTCTTGCGATGGCGTGCTCAGACTACAGCTCGCATATCTCGCAGGTCAGTCATTTGCCAGAAACGTCGATGAGCTTCAGGACTGGCTACCCAATCTCGAACAAACTATTGGCGAACCAGATGGTTGGTGTCACAAAGTTCTTGATCTTTGTCGCTAGATGTTGAATGAAAATCGGGACTGTCGACCTCAGGCATCTCAGGTGCTACGCAAGATATCGTCCTTGCCACTTTTCTCGACATCGTCCTCTTCAACTTGCGGCTGTGCTGTCACTAATGCCAAAGAATTTGATACAATGCTGGTCGAGGCCTGCAGAAGTGGCTCTGCTGATGCAATGGTAGAGCTTATTAAGGTCAGGTGAGACCAGGACCTTAATATTATAGGGGCTCTACATCAAGCTTTAATACATGGTCACCGGGAGGTAGTTGAGCACTTATTACAGAATAATGCCAGCCCTAATTTGAGAGACTATAGCAACCGGACACCTTTTCACTGTGCTGCTGGAAATGGTTACCAGGACATAGCAAATATTCTCATCCAAAAGGGCGCCAAAGTCGACATGCAGGATATGGAAGGACGCGCGGCGTTACACTACGCCACTGGGTGTGAAAACTTTGCTATAATCGAGAGCCTTTTCCCCAAGAATGATACAGGCGTCCACACTGTTCAAATTAAGGACAACGACGACCAGAAGGCATTTCACTTTGCTGCTAAGCGGGGACATGAGAAGGAAGCTCGAGTAATGATCGAAATAGTATCCCAGGAGAGCAGACTTTTATACGCAGGAGGCCCTGATATGAAGGATCGGACGACAATTCACTTCGCCGCTGGATACGGTTCTGAAGAAATGGTCCGTACGCTGTTGCATTACAAAATCGATCCGAATGTATGTGGCGAGAATAAATGGACTGTGCTACATTACGCCACCAGGGGAAAACGCTCTGGGTAGGGGGAGGGGCTTACAAAAAGGTGATAGAAGTGGTCTTGCAGAATAACGCAAATGCCTTGGCAAAAGATTGGGATGCGCAAACAGCAGCTTTTTACGCTGAGGGGGATGCGAGAGATCTTATGCAAACAGCAGTCCAAGAGCAGGAAAAATTACTGCATGACATAGCGTAAGTTCTTCGTCAGGTAAGTCAACTTGTGTGTCATTTATTGACGTAAGAAGTCAGATCAGATTACATTCGGCCCCGTCCAGTTCCGAGCAAGTGGGGAATACCGAAGGCAACGTACTCACAGGCATTCATCCTGATTTTATGTCTTTTGTTGCCCTTGCTCAGCTATACAGGGTCAACTTTTGGCTGGTTCGATGGTCCCCGGCACTCAGTAAGCTTGGAAAGGGGGCAACCGGGGATGTGAGACAATTTGTTTTGAACGCGAATTCGCAATTCGCCTTCAAACGATTCGTTTCGCTCCAATATGCACGTGCTCCTGCTCACTTATCCGAACCTTTCACATCAGTAGAGTTTGACGGAGACACAAAGCTTTATACGGCTTTGATATTCGAGTTGGTTTTGTTAGGACAGTCTGATATCAAGGCTCACAGATACATTGTTGATGTCAAAGCAGTAGCTTTCGATGTTGAAGAGAGAGATGAAGAGTTTGCCGCTGTATGGCCAGTGCTTGTCATTGATAAAGCACAGCATGGAAGTCTTGCAAAGTATATACATTCAAGAGAGTCCATTGAATTTTCTAAGAGACTTCGATTCTGTGCTCGGATCGGGTCAGCCGTGTCAACAATGCACTCGGACATTATGTTCAAGATGCTACTCATAACGTATTTTACAAGCGAGTCGGTCATAGAAGCGAGTCGGCCACCCTACCAACTTCAAGCACCTCTATAGACGTATATCTCAACAACACAACACAGCTACGTACGTAGGCGCAAATCCACGTAGGTCTAGTTTAATTATGTAGCTAACAATTACCTTCTCTTCTATCGTAGTAAGCTTCTTTAAGTTAGGCTGGCAATCACGTTGGGCAAGTTTTCCAGCGCATCAATCATTTAGTGTTGACTTTGGGACTTTGTAAGTAGAGGCAGCGCGTCTAGAGCTTTGCAACTGCTGGCAATTAATAGCTGCAGATGTAAGAACAAGATCAGATTCATTATAAGATGCTTGAGCGCGTGATAGTGGAGCCATAGTAATGAGAAGTGGGTGTGTTGATCAAAGTTGGTGGGGTAGCCGGCTCGCTTGTATGGCCGACTCGCTTGTAAAACACGTTACTGAGCTTAATTCTAACATAGATCCAGACATCGCTCACGGTGACCTGAAGCCTGAGAACATCTTGATGTACGATATCGAAGGGGAGATGGTTGCCAAGGTGACCGATTTTAGTTATTCCTGCATGGGAAAATTGGCAGAGGATTTTGTAAAGCTCCCGAGATCGCTACCATGGCACGCCCCAGAGTATCTCCCTTAGGGAGTTCGACTTAGGACTACAAAGATGATGGACATCACCTTAGTTGACTATTGTAGACTAGCACGTCTCAGAGCATGTATATATCGTCACCTTCTAGCTAGATAGCAACTCAGCGCAGTTTCCATCATTTCCAGCGGCTATCTTCGCCGCCACATAAAAGCCTCCAGTATCAAAGACGCATCAAAGCAGCAATACTAGTTAATGTTAGTTCGCTACTCTTATAACGAGTATGCTGAATCTGTTAATGCATGTACGTAATTTAGAGCTTCTTGCTTTCTACTAAGGTACATACAGATACGGCAGGTTGGTTATACTGGCTTACTACAGCTATCTGGACAATTGCCTTCTCTATCCGTTAGGACTTGAAGCAGTATACTGTTGCTAATAGCAGTGTTAAGGAAGTTAGTATTAACTTGCTCTTTACACAGTATAAGGCAAACTTTGATACAGGGATCTTTAGTAAGGTTCAAGATTTAATAAAGAGAAGCCTGGTTACTCTTGAGAAGAGCTAATAATAAAGACCAAGAGCGCTAACTTTGAAATTACCATTGCCCCTTCTTGAGACAGGAGTGAATATGCATGCAGACTCTCTCTTGGTATTTAAAAACTTGCTTAATCATGCCATTACTTCCTTTGTAGTTAGTTTGTATTTAGCAAGTAAATCTTCTTATAAAATGTTATGATTTGACGAGATCAAGACTTATACTACCTATTATCCAAGGCATTAAACAAGGTAAACCATAAGTAATATTCTTTTTATACACAATAAGGTCTAATAAGGACTCACAGTTAAACGAGGAAGACGTCTATCAGCAATAACAGCAACTTGCATTTAAGCGGCCACGACCTCTCAGGTATGCATAGGGAAGACGACTGCAAGTAGGTCTAAGACGACTTTCTGCCCTAAGGTGCCCCATTTTAAGAGCTCTTAGAGAGGCACAAGCAGTGGCGCAACTAGGCTGTGTTAAGGAGGACAGTAATCACAAATTAGCTTAACTCAAGCCACTTGCAGGCTATTCGAGAGGATAGACACTGTAGCCCTAGTTAAGTTCGCAGGCATACTTAAGAAGTTCTGCCCGCTCTTAGAGAGATTGGCATTTCCTGTTAGCCGCATTAGCACTGGCGTGTGCATTAGCATATAGAGGCTAACATTCACAATTGCGTAGAGAGAGGCAGGTCTAGTCGTAAGGCACACTAAGCGCAGAGGGGTAATGCAAAAAATAAGTAGTGCTGAGCACATAAGGACGTACACGTTCGTAAACACCCCTGTTGTCACGGCAATCCCTAGTCAATCTTTCCACTGCAGATGCGGATCCCCCAGAACCAGTGTGTGTAAAAAAGTTTAGCAGTCGCGAAGAGCCCGTCTTCACACCCGAGAATAAATTTACTCGCGAACGCATCGTGCTGTATGCGCTATGAATCGAAGAAGTCTGCCCTCTTCGCCAGCCAAGAGCTGACGAAGTACCACTACAGGCGGTTCTGACTCTTCAGCACAATTAATTCGTTGAGTGGCTTGCCAAGCAACTAGCATTTCCTTGTGGCGACCGTACGCTAAGCTCGAACAGTGTAACGCCTCTTCCTCTAGGCCTAGCTCTTGCATCGTCTCAGCTGTTGAAGTTCTTTGTGGCTAAAGGCTCGACCTTTCGAAAACTGTTTTTGAAAAAGTTGGTAACTTGAATCGGGCTGAAGAATTCTTCAAGATAGAGAAGAGAGGCAAGCAGGCAGGATAGGCGCATGGCTGTCCAGGATTCTATACTCGCACCGATGTAATCAGTTCCTGGACAGTATTTTCAGTAATGGTTCGCATTTTTCAAGCTTAAACAGGGACACGACACAGGTATAGCAGCCCACTGTTCCTGCATCCCAGTCATCTAGGTTATCGGAAAACTTGTACTGGTATCGTACTTTACAGTGACGTTCTTACGCTAAATCATAGCTGCATAGACTCGCGTTAAGAGGCGTCCTAAGGCGTCCAGATGCAGTAAATATTCCACGACTGTCATCCTAGACGAGCAACAACAGGCCAGTCTTTAGGGTGTAGATACGAGTGAAGGCGTGATACCAAGACATTCACGCATGCGAAAGCCTAGTTGGAATCTCAATCGTCAAGAGTATAAAAGATTATGGTGCTGCACGCTTTCTTAACAACAGGTAGATCAACAGTCGTCTCTTCTTATTAACTTCAATCCAAGAACCTCAAATCCCAGAAACAATCATGAAGATTTCTCACATTGTTACCTTACTATGCTCGGCAGCTACTGCCGCCTCAGCAGCCGCCATCCAGAAGCGACAGACGACACCTGCTGCCCCAGTCGAGCAATACAATGCGCCGACATACGTACGGCCTAAGCACCCTTCAAAGCGCGTTCAAACGGCATTCGACGTCTTAGATGGCTTCAAGGAGTGGACCGTTGAGGGCGTCACCCGCTGGAACGGTCCCGGTTTCCAACACCAGGTCCTGCCGCGTACGCTATCCCCATTCCCCTCGCACATCGCGCCAAGCTAACATGGCTCCTAGTCTCGCGTGGCGCTGCCGTCAAGGACGCTGCCGCCTGGAAAACGTACTTCAAAAGCATCGAGCCCCTCTTCCGCGGCTTTACGCCCGTTATCAACGACCTTTACGAGGACGAGAAGAACAACGCCGTCGTCATCTGGGCGCGCTCTACTGCCAACACGCCTGTCGGCCTGTACGCCAACGAATACATGCTTACGCTGTACATGACAAAGGACCAAAAGAAGGTAAAGACGTTCCTTGAGTTTGTAGATGTTGGTGTTAGCCGCGACTTCTTTCCCAAGTTGAACGCTTGGGTTGCGGCGAACCCAAGCTTGAGGTGGTAGAAATGGATTGTGAATGATAACACCTGCTCTATAGCTTGGACAGACACGCACTGAGATATCGAAAATCAATAAAGATGATGCAAATTTAATGAAGCGTAAACGTTGCCTTGCCTCAGGCCCAGTGTGATGGAACGGTCTCCGACTTTAGTGATTCACTGCCAAGCTGGTCCAGTCCCTTTACGAGCTACCTAGTCTAAGCTCAGGCCCTTTCCCCCCAAATATTAATCTATTGTAAGGTTTCGTCGTAGCTTATGCAATGTTTCACCGGTAGGGCTGATTGATCAGCTCTAACTTTAACCACCTGCCTATGACTTTACGCCTGCTATACTGCGGGTGGCATGTATCGCCAATCGCCGGAGTGGACACGGGCACCGGAAGACAAGCTTTCCTGGGCGCATGGCAGCGATATCGTGTCGCACGGTTAGGTGCAGGGGTTGCAGATATAGGATTTTAAGAAGAGTGTGTATTGTGTTGTATTGTTCAGCATCATAGCTCAGCTTATATCTAGGTCCTTGAGCGACATGATTAGTTTCACGACAGCGCTTGGCCTGCGACATATCGTGATGGGGCGGTGCTACTCAAAAGAAGCTAACTCGTGATTGGCCGAACAGAAAAACGAGAGAATAACTAAGTATCCACGCTCGCGGCTCTGCGGGATATATGCGGGGACGGATAATCTGCGGGGTAGCTCGTGCCCGGGCGCTTCCCCTAAGCATCCCCAGACCTCGCACGCATCCACATCACATCATCTTGCCCGCCGGCTCCGTATAATGCGACCAAGAACTCTTCATTCCTATGACCTAGAGCTATTGCCACCTGCCACCCTTACCCAAGCCAGCTCTCCAATGATTGACGTGTGTCGCACACTTCCAAGTAACGCTAGCGTCCCGCACGGCCCGAACGCATGACACTCTTGCGATCCTCCTTAATGTGCGCAGTCGTTGGACTTTTGATCGCAGGCAAGGGTATATAGGCATGTGGTGGAGTGAGAAAGTGGTAATCTATATACTAGGCAGCTATCGGAGACGATATATGAGAAAAAGCCCCGCACGTGCGCTGACTAAGGCGAGCTTGCCAGTGAGAGGGCTAGTCCCTCGGACAACTTTGCACAATATAGTTTTACCATGGCCGCAGGCGCGCTATCGCCTAAGACCTCGCAGGCAGCCGTTAACACCGATCAGGCAAAGCTCTGCGTTATTGAGCTAGCCGCAATAAGCTTTGTAAGATTGAGGGCAGCCTTCCCACTGTTGAGCAAGTATTTGCCTGCAAATAATAGTTAGACGCGACCTACTTCTGACTTTCTAGTATTGTGGGGGTCCAGAGGCTCTATAGACAGCTTTCTCGGTTCTGAAACAATAATGTGACCGGCCAACTCTAGCTTCGAGACTTCTTACTAGCTACTATTCTATTGTCTTGGATGTACATGGTTGGATATGCTGTGGACGTCTTCGCACTAAGCGACTTAACGACTGCGCGCGACAAGAGGACCATTGAGGAGGGAATAAGAGCCCTTGATTGCTGACGCCGTCGCAGACGTGCAAGTCATTGAGCCGGAAGTCAAAGTTGTGGCGGCGACCGTGGTGGAAAAGCAAGGGCTTAGATCGCCTTTGATAGCAGCAGAAGAGAGATTAGTAAACACGGCTATATCCAGTAGATGCTTAGAGACAGTGCTAAAGTCGTAGTGCAAGCGTTGAAGTTGGGTGGGCTGCAAGAGGATGGCTTGTTCCAACGGCCTGTGATGAGCATCAACGGCTATTGAATTCTTGTTCGGCTTGATCCCGTCGAGAACAAACGCGCTCTTCGGTAGGTGTGTCTGGGGTTGCGACGCCGAATTGAGAGGGTTCTCCACTCTGGAACAGCTTGACTTGGAATATCTTGCTCAACTCCTTCTACACGTCTAGCGCTCTTGCGGGTGCCTTTATCGCAGATCTGCTGTCTACGATACCATCTCTTCTTCGTCTCTAGCTGCTTGTTTTTCGAGTACGGCGATGTGTTTAAGCAGTTATCGAAGCAAACAACGAAGCGCCTCAACAAATGATTTACTGGTTCCTCTGCTTCTACACGCACGAGGCTCGGTTGTGAAAGCTTTTCTGGCTCCGAAAGATGCAACATCCCGGGAAGATCTCTTCTGACACCGCCGCCTCAACGCCACTTCCAGAGATGACAGACGCACGTGCATCCCATCACGGCGACATGGTCCGGCGCCTCCTTCCCTATCCAACCGTAATAACCTCCTGGCCTCTGGCAGCACGATTGATGGATGGGCTGCCCACGGTATTGCCAACACCTTTGTTGATGGGTCAGTCTGAGTTCCAGACTCAGCCGGAGCATGCGGAAAAGCAAGAATCAGCAAAGATCAGGAACTAGGCACGTTTCTTATTTCCCGATCAGACAGCAGCAAATACCTCGTGTAGGTAGGGTTACAAGGCGACATCTCCTTCAGCAAGGCTGAAACATAGCTACTCGTGTATGGATAGAGTTGTCGACTTTGATGATCGCACCTCGCTTGTGCTTTGGCGAGGCCCCAGAAGAAGAGAAAGAGGATTGGTACGGTGACTCAGACATCGCCGACTATAAGCGCCCTCAACCACCTCACTATAGTCAAAGCCCAAAGATAATGTTGTGAGAAGCTGGAAGATCGTCGTGGAAGACAGCAGGCCTTGATTGAGCCATACTGCTGAGACGTGTAAGCCAAATGCTTCTAACATTTATTCAACATTCTTCATTGCCTATAAAACTTTCTTGTTAGAAAAAACTCTGAGCGGCATAGCGGTGACGTACTCTGTTCTCTGTCAATTATAACCACAGCCTTAGTACCTCGATCTTCAGGTCAGCCGGTCCTGGTAGAAGGTAAAGAGTGAGAAAATGCAACGTGCAATGCTACTCGCCACAGAATAGTGACGTTAACATGTGTAGCGTATGGAGCGTCGTCACTAGCAAATCGTGCAGAGAGATTAACTCATCACTGACGACAACTGTGTAAGATCAGCTGGAAGGGGACTTAGAAGATTTTCTAAGGCTATCGCAACGCTTTACCAATTGCCTAAGTGATTTGTCTACAAAGAGGAAACCAGTCCGTCCCACAACAGGAAGTGTTGGCCAGGAAGTAATTAAGGCTTGGTCTACATCTACTAAGATCACAAAGGTTCTGACTATCCATTTCTCTCGGTTTTTTCGGCGCGGTGTTGGCTCAACTGCCTCAACTCAACGCCGTCTTTCGTTGCTGACCCATCACGACCTGTCTATGAATCTGATTCGATCCACCAGGCGACCTTCTGAAAATCGTAAGCCGAAACCCGAGAATCGAATACCATAAGCTTATAAGCATCAAACCCGTTTCCTGCAAACGTTCTTATCACGTGTTTCCATTCGTTAATGCTGTCAACGAGTCCACGCCTCTCGCTAGCGTAGCCCAAATCAAGGTACAATATTGTCAGAGATAGCAGGACTCCAAAACGATGGGCTTAGTGGGAATAGATTCCTTAGCCAAATCAATGTCTGTCTATCTTGTGGTGATCTAAGGATAGGGGGCAGGAGTCGAACGACTCATGGGATTAATTGAGCGTCTTCAAGCGCTCAAGATCGTCGTGGATCTGACGCTGTTCGTCAAGGATTATGATTGCAGGCAGTTCAGCTAAATCCAGAGCTGTTCAGAGGATTGCGCAGATTGAAACAGAGGCTTTCTGGTTTGACAGTCTTCTCCTCCAGCAGCGGATCGGAACACTGTAAACCGATATTGAAGCATACAATAGCTTGGAAATCATAAGGAGCTGGAGCGCTGATGGAAATCTGAGTCAGGGGGAAGGAAAAGGAGTGATGCCAACAATGACACAGAGAAGAAAGAGAAGGATGAGCTTAGTAAGCTTATAGGTCAAGAAAATACAGGAGAGAACACTGCGCAATCTTTCCTAAGCCCGCGCTGCGACCTACGATACCTGCCGTCCTGCCCCTAAATCCTACTACACGTTTCATGTATAATATCTCACCCAGATCTCCGCCAGAGGCCCTGCTAAACCAAATGCGAATGCCAGCATGTACTTGTTGCCAGCCCTCCAGCCTTCGCTTAAAAATACCACCAATGAAGATCTCGAATAATTTGTTTGGATCATGATTTATGTGTTGGCGGCGTTTGTAAACGGCAACCCCGTGACAGGCACGCTGTACAATATAGGCAAGAGCCGGTTAATGCTTGACATATAGGCGGCAATCTGAAAATGTCAGCGCAACAAAGCATAGCTGTGTCAAGCTAGTGCCGCGACAGCGACTGCTCCAGATATACAGTCTGCGCTCGTGGCCGGGGAAGTAGTCGGGCAGATCGACGTCGACTTCGAGTAGGAGATTAAGCAGGCCGTTGCATACTTTGCACTTTAACACTTGTTTGCCTCCGGCTTAGAAATAGCTGCGCCTTGCAAGTTGGACATCTTGTATCTTCTATTTGACCGTCTGTCTATGCTCACGTGCCTTATAGTCATTGTATGTTTCGACTTTGAAGCGGAACGGCAGCAATCAAGTGTGGTTAACGTAAAACCCATGCGAGTGGGCCACCTAAGCGAGTGGGCCACCCCAACAAGCTATTATGCCTACTAACTATAATTGCTTAATAATACAACATTGTATTGCAACCTGTAGTAGATATTATTAATTGCTAACGTCTACTATATCTTTCTTACACATGCGTAAGTTATGCCTAGTCTCTCTGTAGCGCTTATAGTGACTCTTACCCCTCTTGCCTATACCTGTTTAAGCCCTACCCTTATAACTCTCCCCCTTAATCTGCGCCCTAACGTTATATTAGGCTACTAAATCCTCTGCCTCTTTCTTTATTAGGTCTCTACCCTTCTATATCTGCTTTCTTTTACGCAATTTACGCTTAGCAGTAGCCTTGTTAGACGCTTTAAGCTGCAGCACTTAGGCTATTAATAACGTCTACCTATACAGCAGTATTACAGTGCCTCTCTACAGCTAATTAATAATCTTAACTATTAGAGTTAGCAACAATCCTTAGTGCCTTCAAATACAATCCTAAAGCAGCGTTAATTAAGCCTCTATCTTATTAGCATTAGTAGGTGTCTTAGGGTTCTATTAGGGCTCTACTAAGAGAGGTAGTAATAGCGTGCGAGGCTTTACGTTAAGCTTTAATAGCACTACTAATAGATTACTAGGCACTAAGCTAGTTACTCTAAAGCTTAAAAGAATATTTGCCTTTAAACACGCCTTCTTAAATACCTCTCTAAGGGTTGCAATAAAGGCTTTCTTATTAATATAGCTAATATAGTTAAGTACTAAGACTTTTATCTCCTTACTATATACCTGCTTTAAGGGGGCAAAATAACCTACATTAAGTAGCTACAGGATATGAGATAAGTATATAGGTATATATAAGGTAATTATCTTACTCTCCTTACAAAGATTCTAGAAAGCAAGCGACCTATAGCTCTTATAGATGTTAAGTATTAGCAGCACGTAGCTACCTACCCTCTAGCCCTAAATCTGCTTACAGTCTCCTTACTAGACTCTAATAGGCTAAGTATATATCTCTAATATAGTAACTACTTTAACACAATTTCTAATGCCTATAGTAAAGCTAGTCTTGTTAAACTTGTAGGTATCTTTGTCCTAGATGCTGTACTTAGCCTTAATGTTCTGTACTAGGTTAAAATAGGGCCTAATAATAACTAGGTTACTATAGAGAACCCTCTAGCAATCCATCTATTATATTATACGTAATTAGAGTCTAGGCTTGTATTTAATAAAGTTTAAAGCCTAGTAAGGGCTAATAGGCTTTATTTTGCGTACAGCGCATAGTTAATTAGCTATCTCTTTAACCTAATAAATTATTAGGGCAAGCCCTTGCGTGTTAAGCTTCTTTATATACTACATAAGTATCTGCTTTTCTGCCTTAGTTAAAGCTAATAACTTTAGGTAGGTATTACATGTTAACTGCGTTTTAGCGCGTCGCCGTTAGAGGGTTACTCTAAGCACGTTATAGACAACAGCAGCGCGTTGCACGCTTAGATCTTAAGGTTTTTTAAGTGCTTAGAGTGCAAGCTTGATTCTCTCTTCTTTTGAAAGCAATTTGAGGTCTGGTGGTTGATCCATTGAGGTGTGAAGGTCAGTAGGCCCAATGGCTTGTTGGGGTGGCCCACTCGCTTGGGTGGCCCACTCGCATGGGTTTTACGTTAACCGTCTTTCTGAAAGAACAACTTTACCGCTTAACTAAAGAGCAATCCCTGGCAGTTGGATGAGAAATTCCTTACTACAGCAAAATCAGTGCGTCCCTAAAACAAACAGGCTCTAATTTGATGCTTGGGAACTCGGGGCAGTGTTGAAAACAACAGCTGTGCCAAAGTCCGCGCCGCGGAGAGATTGTCAAGACTGTAATCCTTCCCAACTTCAAGATTTTGCTCACAGATCTCTGGGTCTGGGCCAAGATTAAGATACTGCTCCGCAAGACTGCTCCTACGGATTGGTGCTGCAGTATCTAGACTCTCGATCGTCCGTCGCGTCTAAAACCCCTAATACCGAAATGCCAGCTCCCACTCTCCATGGACACTCCGCCAGCCCCCCTTCTCTGAGATTTCAGGCATAGGCGGCCCAAACGCTGATGCAAATCGTTCTGCACGATGGTTATCGAGGTCAACGATGAGTACCCACGTTATCGACTGGGAGCTAAGCTCTAATGAAGACACGCTTGCTTTACTTTCAACGTCTACTGCCTCTGTACTATCACCTCTATTATCGGCTTTGCAACGCGTGCAACGCGAGCTGCAGCTATATTTAGATTTCCTGTGATCATCGACATGCTCTATAGAGCTGCTGTAAGGATCGATATCAGACATCCCTTCAGACCGCGGCTTCTCATCGTCGTACTTCCGTCGTCTTACGGCTGTTCAATTCAGGTACTGATGTCGAAGCGGACACGCCATATCTTTACGTAGGAGAGATCATCAGTAGCGGTGGGCAAAAGGATGTTAAGATTTGCGATACAATCATGTTGCAAATTCTTCTGAACTGTGGTGTGATTTCGATCGCAACTGAGGCTCCATCGCCCGACATGAACCTCCCAAACTCCCACTTCCGCCAAAGCTAACACAAGATGCGCCCTCCCAAGAAGAGGCCATGACTCTGTAGCACAGAGATGCAGTCCTCGCTACTGTTGCCATACTTATCGCCTGGGGCTACCATATTCCCTGGCGGCCCAAGCTGCACTATCTGCTATATGCCTTCATCGCCGGCGCATTCGTTGCTCTTGCTCCGGTACAACAATAGTATCAGTACCCAAGAAAAGCAAGCCGGGCGTGCTTTGAGGGATGATAGATCACTGAAACTCCAATCGTGACGTTACTAGCGGTGACTGTAGTAGCGCATCTCGTTTCTTTAGTTTCGCACAGAGCTTGACTAAGAACATGCTCAGCAGCATCTCTAGGAGCGGGTTTCATCGAAACAAGCTCATGTGTACCAAAGCCTATTAGAGCTTGCAAGCTACTTTAGCAACAGAAGAAGGGTCCAACTTTTGCGACGCTGGGCTGCTAAACTGGATGAAACGTCTGTAGGCCAAATAAACAACGCTATCGATGCAGCGGCCTTACGAGGGGATAAGGATATACTGCCCCTTTTTTTTCAATTATAGCGGATAACCAAATAGTTCCAAAGGATGGCCAGGCGACAGACCTGCGCGGTCTCTCATCGATGTCACAATATGGCAGGACAAGACGCTGCAGTCAGAAGAAGGCACCGGCCTCCTCGCATACGTTAAGTACCTGTTAGTTAAGGCTTCCTTTTCGTCTACAATTCATGCTGCGATACGATGAAGAACTTATTTTACAATGAGATTCCCCACCCAATCTCCCCACCATACAAAAAACGCTGCCCTATTCCCCACAAACAATGGGAAGCAGTGAAGGTAAGGGAAAAGTTCTGCAGGCCATCACTTCAGACAGAAAGTCCATCAATCATCTCTAATTCCACCCGCACACCTCCGAATTAGGGTTTAGGGTTTACGTGCGGCTTACAAAACCCAGCCAAGCTTCTTCCCAATCCATCCAAGGCTCCCGAAAACCGCAGTGACTCCGGTAAACACGATCAGGTATCCGAATCCACTGCCATACGCATAGCCAGCATCATGTTGCCAACTATCAGAGTTTGCCAAAAGTCCGCCCAAAGGGCCAGATATGAGAGAACCGACGCCTTTTCCAGCCGTGAACAGAGAGACAATCATGCCAGTTTCTACAGGATAGACTCGACGCACCGGCTGACTACAACCAGCCCAGGTTGCAGTGAAGCCGCCGGCGAAGAAACCGTACGCGATGGCAAAAAGGTACATTATTGACTGATGGACAGAGAAGCCCCAGAGGACGAATACCGCAAACACAGTACCAGCCGTGCAAATAATCAGCGCGACAGCAACATGGTGGCGGTCGCTAAGCCAGCCTATAGTTATCGCACCAAATACAATGGCTGCATTGCACAGCGATACAGCGATTGTGCCTGTGATTGGAGACCAGCCGCGGGCCACGGCGAAAGCTACGAATAATCTGTCAGTAACAAGCCTTCAGTGCAATACAGGTCATTACTCACAGGGTAGGTAGTAACTAGGCACGAAGTAACCAAGACTCTGTAGCATATTGCCGGACATTAGGATCCAAAATGCTCTGGTTTTGAGAAACTTAACATCAATCTTCTTGGAGGTATGTTCGGCGGTCTGATCGACCGGATAGTCTTTGAGAAAGACTAACGCCGGAGACACCAAAAGAAGACAAACAATTGCCCACGTACGCAGAGCAGCTTGGTATCCCC
>Ga0115846_100479_pt1 | contig 21111 bp, 17 predicted proteins | sample InSIn5gowninarea_2_FD_83860 | JGI IMG/M metagenome (GOLD analysis project Ga0115846, IMG submission 83860) | reverse complement strand
GTTCCAAGAAAAGCGAATGAAGCTAACAAGTTACCGCTCCTGCGGTTTTCACAGTGGCAGCAAGTTCCTCAAAAGCTGGATGGACTTCCTAGAGGAGAATGCAGACCTCCGCTACCCAGATCTGGACGACGTACTGCGCGACGAGTAATGCGTGACAGATAGATTGTTTGGTACGGCAAGAGAGTCCGGCTCGTCTTATCTGACAGAGTGTCACAGCCGACGACGAAGACTGGACCGCATGACCTACTGAGCTGATGGTGGTGCTGGTTTCATAACGCGATCGAGATGGTGTGATTGTGCTCGACACGTTGAACACACGACGCATGATACAAGGCAGAAGTATTCTTGTAGATTGCTGACGCGGTGATTGCAAAGCAGGGCATCATGAGAGGAGGTGGACCGTGAGTTGATGTTCGTCCCCACTGCTCCAAGCAGAGGCCGGAGGTGGGATCTAGGTAGAGGAGACAATCGCTTGGCAGTAAAAAAGCGCGACGGGAGATTAACAGTTGCCGAAAAGAATGGACCACACCCTGTTATAGCAAGCAATTCTTCGATGCCAACGACCCCCGAGGACTCAACGGTCTAGTCAAACGGCCACGTACAGGCAGATAGAAAATGATATTATCGAAGCGACGATGATGGAAGTTGCGCCATTGCTGATAGACGGTGATTGACCAAAGGCCTCGTAGAGATCCGAGGGCTTTGCGTGCCAGTGCTTTAAAAATAGGCTTCGGTTAGCGTGGCCGTGGGCTTAGATCGTCTTTGCTCGTTTGATGGAACAAGTACAGAGTCGGTCATGAGATAGACGAGTTGTGCTTGTGTTGGGAGGATAATATCAACGAAGGAGGGAGTGTAGATAGGGAAGCACCAGTCAGGTGGCAGCACAGTGGTGATCCGAATCCAGGAAGACGAATCAAAGCGGAAGTCAGCCAGCACCGTTGCCATGTGGTGGTGGTGAAACAGTAACTAATGCAATTGCTAGCTAGACTAGGAGCAAGCAAAGCCACGTCGGTGCGATCCCCGCAAGAATGAGAGCAATCGGGAGACGGTTCCTGATTGATATGTACTGCTGACGGTTGGAAGAGCGGTTTCTTCCCGGCTATATCCCCAGCGCATGTCCATTTTGCAGTCCTGTATGCGGTCGCTTTCCCCTGTCGGACGCAGCACCTCCTTCGCCCTCCCCTAAGTGGCCGTGGCTTCCATTCTTGCTTCTCGTCGTCGTCGTTGTTTTGCAAGCATTTGCATATCTATCTCTTATCGAGTGTCCTGGGCCTGCCGTACAGAGGTAACTAGCCTTGGTCAAGACTAGGTCGACATCCTTCGCTATCACCCCACTCATCCACTCTTTTTGTTTACCTCTGTCGCTCGTTACAATCAACCACGCCTGTCTCTTCATCTCGACCTTATAATCTTGAGCCTCGTCGAATTGCTGGGACAACGGCACCAGTGCGACAGAAAAGCAGACTGTCTCAAGCTCAGCTGCATGGACCCATGGACGGAGCAGTCACAACACCGCGAACCCGCTCGCCGCCGATTCGGCCAGCGCGACCCGAAGTAGGAGTCGACAATGTCTCGTACGGACGACCTTCGGCGGAGTACTTTACCTCCGTGACAGCGACGGCACAACAGGCAGCGCCAGTGGCAGACGGAAGACGCAGCACCGACACGACTTCCAAACCCCGCAAACGCAAGTCGGCGCGATACTCAATCGGCAACGGAGCTGCAAATGGAGCTGAAGGGGCCGAAAGGAAAGGTTCGATACGCAATGCGGTGCGGCGCTTGTTTGGAAGGAAGTCTAGAGGCGACATCCCCGAGGTGCCCGCTGTGCCACGCATTGATGCGCCGCGGCATGGCTACCACAAGAGCGTGAGTAGACAGGAAGCGACGGCGCCGATCACGCACCCGGACTGACAGTGAGACAGGACCCCGGACACTTCAAGCGACCACAGACGATCCAGACGCATCCCTCGGACGCAATCCACCAGCGAATCATTTCTGCGCCTCTGTCGGCGCCCCTCGCGGGCCCGCTATCAGCCCCCTTCCGCTTGCAACCACCGCCATCTGGAAACAGAGACCACTCTGCGCGTTCGTCGCCCAACCATGCTGTTGAGTTTCCCAAGAGTGCTCGTCTGAAGCCGCTCGATCTAGGCAACCCCTTCTACACCCGTGACCATGGCCCGAAGCGGAGGGCAACCCTGCCTAGCCTAATCATGACGGCCAATGAAGCAGCCGATGTGACGGATACGTTACGCCCAGCCACGAACACACGAGCTGCTGGTGCAAGCTTCGACAATGGCGAGCGAACGGAGAAAAAGCCCGGTGGACTGGCCGTCACAAACTCGAGGATGGATAAGAGGAGGTCGCGCAGTGCGAATGACTTGAAGCAGGCCATGGTGACTGCTGAGCCTTTCAGAGATCGCACCGGCGAGATTGAGTACTGGCGCCGGAGCTATGCTAGTGTCCTTCTCAGCCCGACAGGGAAGGCTCCCATTTACGAATACCCGCCCGCCGATCCTGAGTTTGATGTGGAACATGTGCCTGAAGTGCCCGACGTACCACATGTGCCTGAGCACTTTGTCAGAGAGCCGGAGCTCGTTTCAATACCGACTCCTCTCTCAGCACATCCACTTCTGCCACGCTCTGATGCTGTTTCGCTCCCATCGACTCGCGGTCAATCCGTCCCCGCCAAAGACCCATCACCACAGCTGACTGTCCGTTCCTTCAGCCGCCCATTAACGACACCTGCTATGGATACACCCACCGACCTTGAGTCTCGCGTTGCTAAGCTAGAGTCTCATCTTATTGATTTCCAGCGTTCGCTGTCTAATCTGGCTCTGTCCAGCCCTTCAGCAATAGCTCCGACGGAGCCACCGGGTTCATCGCATCGCCAACGAACTCCAAGCATCCTGGTCGAATCTCTGCATACTTCCAATCGAGGTTATGAAGATGCCGGAGATATCATGGAACGTGAGTGGGGCCCTAGTAGTCATGGCAGCACCAACGGTGACCGCTCCAACCTTGCTCCCCCAACCCTGCGTAGCACTGCCGCTACCGCCAATGGTACTTTCACTGCTCTCTACAACATGCTCTCGGAAGAACGCTCTGCCCGCCGCACCCTCGAGAGTCAGGTCCGCAACTTGCAGCATGAGGTCACACGACTGCAACTCTCACGCGGTAGTTGGGGAAGCTATACAGCTCAAGCACTCCCACAAGGTCAACGGCCTCGAACTCCGGCGGAATCAGATGGTGGTCGCAGTGCCTCGCGTCAGGAAGCATACAATGCTCTGTCTTCTCCTGCCACTGTTGTCCCGCCCGCCTCGTACCTACGTGCCTTTGACAGACCTGATGCCCGCATCCAAAGTCGTTTCTCCGGCGACTCCGGTGAGGACAGCGAGTACGGGTCACGCCACCGTAGCGCCGGTGTTGAGAGCGGCCCTAGGAGCATCCCTCGCAGTTCGGTGCGCCAGACGCCGCCAAACTTTGAGCATGACCGTGCCGCCCCCCCTACTCCTTATGCCGCATATCACACCCCTGCCGAAGAAAGAGGCGCTTATCGGTTCAGCGAGGACGAAATGTTTTGATCTCTTCTGCTGAAAACTCACATGCTCTACACTGACCCTTCTAATGTCTTCTCCTTCCATTCTTGTTTACTCTGTTTCCTGCATAGCGAAGTTTGGACATATGTTTTCTTGGGCGAATTGTTTGGCCCGCTCTCATTTACAAAGCGATTTCTAGCAGCTCATTTCATCTAGTGTTCTCGATCTCGAAGGAGACCCCTGCTTTCTGTTGCAACATAGACTTTCTTTTTTCATTTTATGAATTCTCCCTTGCAACTGTACGTACACATAAATGATACCCTATTCATGACGATCTCTAGAACTCCTGCGACCTTCCATGTCGTGTTTCGTTGTGCTGCCTTTTACACGTTCCAAAATTCCAACAGGGAAGCGTGTGTATGTTGGACTGCTAATTAGATGACAACAGGGTTACATACGGGCCACGTGGAAACCGCCATGAGGGAGTTTGTTTGAGGCACTTTAGGCAGGAACGGGGGCAGGGCGTGAGTCAAATGAGCGAAGCCGCCCCTCCCAGAGATCTTCCTGTCTCTACACCATTTGAAGAGTTCTCTTGCTTCATCGCAGCTAGCCATATTTTTCCATCAAGCACGAGGCCCTCCTCCCCTCTCAACCATCTTCTCCGCAGAGCTACCCGCTGCGGCAATAAACAACTCTACCAAGCCACGTTTATCTGGTCGACACCCACACTAACAATAGTGGGATGACGCATACCTCTCCCGAATACGTCCCAAGCGACATGTCTATTCAGAATCTTTCTATACCCCTTCCTGGCCCTGCGACAAGAAGACCAGCAGCACCTCGGAACGCAGTCCAAATTCGAACACATCCTCCACTATATGCCGGAGACTTCAACAATAACCTCTCTCGAGACATGTACTGGTGGGAGAAACTCGACAAGGATGAGCCTGAAGAGAAGCGGGTGCTTGAAGCCATGTACTATGGTCAGGAACGTCAACCTCGATGTAACGTCTGTGAGAAGCAGAATCGCGCCTGCATGTGGTTTCTCGGAGAAGAAGACCAGAGCAACAAGAGCTGCGTCAAGTGCCGTCGGGTGCATGCCACATGCAAGACTATCGGTAGCTTGGAAAACAGCGTTGACGATGTGGAAGATCAGTCGTGTATCGAAGTCCACAAGAGCGCACATGCACGCGCATTCTCGCAGAAACGCAAAGCAAGCGAATACGACGAAAGTGACAAGATCGAGACACAAGTCAAGCGTACTCGCTCGTCTCTGAGAGCCAAGTCCGTCAGGGAATTAGCCTATCAAGACTCAGAATCGGATGAGGAGAGACCTCTGAACAAGCAGTACCTTGGGAATCGTAAGAACGAAACCCCTTTGCACGTTGGATCGAGTTGGGTAGACCCTGATTCCAAACTGGAAGAAGAGTCTCGAGCCAATTTCCACACGGAGCAATCATCTACTACAAAACGCAGTGATGGTCGTAGCATGACTATCGGCAGAGACGAAGATCCTCTGCAAGGCATGGTTCATGACCGGAACCAGTATCGACTACCGCAAAACCCCACACCAGACGGAAAGTCATCTGGCCTAAGCCAAATTGAAAGTGGGCTCTCGGCGTTGTTGGACGAGCGGTTATCGAAAGAGCTCCAGAAACTCAAAGCAACGTTTCAGACCGAGATGATCGCTCTTCGGACTAGCGTAAGGGATCTCGCTCAGAACAGAGGAGGCAGTGGGCTCGAAGAGCAGATGAAGGAGATGGAAACGCAGATTGAGGACGAGAGAGCCACCAGGCTGAGACTGGAAGACGAGAATATGAGATTAAAGAACAGAATGTCTCGACTTGAAGCCAGGCAAGTGGCTGGGATGAACGATTTGCAAGATCAGATTAGGCAGTTATAAGGAGACATAAATTACCTAGATAGGGGTATCTGATACACTCACTAGACGCTACTTCATTTTGAAAGTTATTGTGCACTTCGATAGTTACACACGTGACAATATTCAGGATACTTGGAGGCCTCGAAAGGATCAGATGTAGACATGCATAGACGCCGGGAAGGGAAGACGTAACTCCCGCACCTCTTGCCCATGTGGGAAAGGGACCTTTTTTTACTTGCTCCATCCAGTCAAGATACGCTGAAAACACCGCAAATGATAACGAACAAGAGACCCACGAATTTCACGAAGCTTCTAGGCGAAAGGTCAACACCGAGATGATTGGCGGACAGGCCCCCTGGGAAGGAGACAGGGACATGAGCCGGTCGGGTGACCTGGTCGCACCTTCCACAATCATCACTTTGCGCCTGTTCATCGCGTGGCCAGGAAGAGTAATTAGGTAAAAATTCTAGCTGATCTCTGGGTGGTTCGTCCTTTCCTTCCTTCCTTCTCAACTCCTCTCTCAACTCCCTCTCTCAGCTCGCTTTCTCTCATTCGGCCCGCCCCATCCAACTCCCTTCCTTACTTCAAATATCCTTACATCCGATACTCGATTCCTTCCAAGATCATGCCTGACCGAAGAGAAGAGCAGAGACCGGATGAATCGGCAACCCCTCTTCCCGACCCTCTCAGAAACTTCTGGGTGCCGCCATTTCCCGATGATATTCACGGCGCAGTGAATAGAGAGCATCCTCCACTGAGGCTAGGAGACTACAACCCGAGTTCTGGGTTATATATCTGGCAGAAAGAGAGATTTGGGGCAGGCGTCGGGAAGGATTACGAAAGCCGGATAAGGCATGCGTTGACCTGCATGTGGTATGGTGCGGAGAACAGTCCTCGCTGCGTTGGCTGTGAGAAGTACGATCGATGTTGCACCTCGATGGCGTTACGATCAAAAGCTACGAATTGCGCTAGATGTCGACTGGCCAGCGACCCATGCTCCTTCTCGTCTGGCAGTAGAAGCAAGCAGAGTCTCTCGGTACGTAAAGACTTGATATTAACACTTCGTATGCCTTACTGACTGTACCAGGCTCCCAGAGAACAACCTTTCCCTACCGCGTCGAGTGATACAGACAGACAGCCAAATGACGGACCACCTGCAAAACGACTTCGAAGCTCTGAACCGAAAGCCTCGAGCCCGGGACTGGCCTCTCAAGAGCGTTTGAATGTTTGTGAAACCATCGAGGAAGACCATCTCAAGCGTCGGCCCAGAAGTCGTAGTACGCATGACATTATTGTTGTAGCAGGACCTTCTAATGGCAACAAACATCGCCGACACGTGGTCGAGATTCCGGATTCTCCACCCGCCACTCCATCAACAGTATCTGTGGCAGATAACCAACATCCTGAAAGCGCTACGACCCATACCGAGTGTAGTTCAACGGCTTTCGACAAGTTTCTCTCTGAGATGGAGTGTCTCAAAACTCGCATACAGAAATTGGAAGCGGAGATGAAACCAAACAAAGGAGTTGTACAGGCTCAAATTCGAAAAGACCAAATGGATACCGAGACTCAACAGCAAGTATATCTAAGAGCTTTGAATGATCAAGAACAAGCCGAGCGAAACACTCTCAATGCTCAGAGGCAAGAAAGCCACGAAGTGCTACATGCTCAGACACAAGAACTCCGGGGACTTTGTGGTACGCAGAAACCGGAACGACTGAAAGACTTTGAGGCTCGAATCCAGCAACATGGGAAGACTCTTAGGGATCTTATGCAGAATGATCGAGCTCTGATCGAGACTCAGATGCAGGCAAAGAGAGACAGGATCGAGGCTCGCATCAAAGAAGATCAAGGAATATTCGAGGCTCGATTGCAGAGGTACAAGGAGGTCACCGAGGCTCAAGATCTCAAGCTGTGCAGCCAACTGGGAGAGATCCGTAACCTCAAGGAGCGGTTGAGATACAGCGTCAACACGATGCTTCTGACACAAAACTCTGAAGACCTACATGATGGAGAGACGCAAAGGGGTGCGGTCAAAAGAGGTTCAGACAACCCGACTGAAGAGGAAGTTAGATGAGAAAAGAGGTCCAGATGGCAGAAGATATTGATAGCAGTGTTCAATCTTTATAGCTTACTATCGCTTACCAGTACAATCGCCAGGACAAGAACGTTCGCTACTTTTCCATATCGTCTCCTGTTGTTTTGAATACGGTCTTCTGTGCGATCGCGTACATGGGCCTATCTGATAGCACAAACTGGCATCAGAAAGGGCCCGTCGGATGGCTGCAACGACTGCAAGCTTCGAGGACATATCATGCAGGACAGCTAGGTTCAAGAAAGACAGGGTGTCAATCCTGGAATGACGTCTAGTGATTAGGAGATACACATATTGTCGTGATATTGAGTTAGATGGGCCCATGCCAAGCGAGATACAACGGAGACAAGCAAACGATTACACTAAAGTACATCACTAGTGTCCTAGAAATCTGCTCACCCATGCTTGGAAGTCATCGGTCTTCCAAAGAGAGTCATGGCAGGGATTGGGCCCTCCCCGTCCCTCCTGAGATGCGTGGCCGTCTGCGGTAGTATGCGGGCCCATCCAAAGGCAGGTATGACTGAGTTTTCTTCGACCTCTAGGTATAAATTCTACCCATCTCCGTTTGAACTCCGTCTTCTCTTTGACGTTGCTCACAAACATCACCTTTAACCTTTTCCACTTCCACATCCATCAACTCCAACCCCCTGCTCCAACCCTTTGCTACCCCCTCCCTTTCTACCATAGTCATGGGCCCATCCCCTGAACTTGGCGAACAACAGCCAAGTCAATATCTTCCCCCTGTCCGATTCTACCGTACTGGGAAAGAGGCAGTACCTCGCGATGCAGCAGTAATTCGATTGCACCCCCCTCTCTACGCTGGAGACTTTGACAACCCCAAGCTAAGAAACGCATACTATTGGGAACAACTTGATCCTAAAAAGAAGGAAGAAGAAACACTACGTCTAGCTCTACATTATGGAGAAGAACGCAACCCAAGATGTCAAAACTGCGAGAAAGAAAACAGAGCTTGCATGTCTGGACTAGGCAAGAGGTACCAGAACACTGGTTGCGCTCTCTGTACCCGCAGACACCTCCACTGCTCTCAGGCCAACGGCGCTCGCAAGAAAACCAATGCTCCTGTCCGTCCGACCACCGATCCTCCTGTCCGAAAGAACATCGATCCTCCCGTGCGGGAAAACACTGACAGCCCAGTATGTAACATTCCTCCTTCTACATGGCACACCGCTAACATGCCGCAGTACCAACCAGGCCGCAATCGCAGTCACAAGCGTATACTAAACGACACTGCCGCCAGAGAGGCCACAGAGCCACCAGCGAAGCGCACGAGGGCGTCGATGAATGGAAGAATACAGATGTCCACCGCTATTCTTGATGACGACTTTCACACACCCATGGAGTCTCGATCGAGATCAGTTTACTCGATTGCCTCTCTTCATGGCAGCGACACTAGTCTCGGTGATAGCCACAAGACAGACATCGGCATTATTCTAGACGATACACACGCCGAGTATGACCTCCCTCTGAGAAACGAGGGGCAAAATGATGCCGACGGATGGCACGATGTTGAGTCTCCCCCTTTGGATGTTCACAGAGACGAGCGACTTACCAGCTTCACACCGCACCTTCCCTCTGGATCTTATACCCACCCCCAGAACGCAGGCCCAAACTCAACACAGAGCCGGGAAGTGGTAATTCAGCAGAGCTCGAGCCACGGTACAAACAACATCTTCGAGGAGCTAAGTAAATACTTCTCTGCCCTGAACTCCAAACACGATAAGCTTGTCCGCGAACTCCGCTCGGCGAACGCAAGGCTCACCCGACGTGTCGATCAACTCGAGAATCCACAGACAAATTCGTGGCAGAATCTGGAGGCCAGACTCGTAGCCCTCGAAAAGATGCCGCCGTCTCAGCAGCATGGACAGGAGTCATGTACGACTGCCACGAGAATGCTAGAAGCACGCCTCCTCAAGCTTGAAAAAGCAAATGCAGGCCTGAGTGATGGTGGTGGCATGGGCGACGGGCTCAAACGTCTGGAGGGCTTGACAGAACGAGAAAGGGGCGAAAGACGTGCTCAAGCAGGCAGGATCGAAAACAGAGTCACGAACCTGAGAGATGAGCAAGCGGTGCTGCAGAATGAGCATCTAGGACTGAACACTAGGCTCAACGATCTTGCGAAGAAGATGCACCAGGTAAGCAGAGCACAGAATCAGGGATAAAGTGGAGAGGAACGGAGGTATTGAGAGAACACTGGCTTTTTGTTTGTCTTGCTGTTATGCTTAGTACCATGCTTTATCTAAATACCCAGTTAGCACTCTCGAATTAACACGGTTGCACGAAAACAACATCGATGACTGCACATATCTCCATGTTTCACCAACGCGATGACTTCCCTTCCCTTCCCCTGCCTCCCTCCCCTACGTCTCGCGGTCGCTGTCAACGTAATGAACATCCGCCTCGTTACTCTATCCTTGCTGTCGCTGCGAGCTTCGCATGCTCTCATCGCTGTGTTGATGAAGATAAGATGCCAGCTACAGCAGAGGTGTTGTATATCTCCAATTCTGGTCCGCGCAGGAACCTCATCTACTGGGCGAGATGGTCCCCTTGGCTGCCACAACATCCTTTGCCTTTCGCAACGATGGACTCTTGGAAGGACGCGGGCCGCCTCTGGAGCGGCAAACGAGGAAGACCGAATGGCCGGGGCAGGCGGGTATGTCGAAAGAGTGGCGAGCTTCGGCATGTAGTCATAATTGAGAGGCCATAGTTCCTACGATGTGGGTGTGGGTGTGTATGGGAGACGCTTCGCCCAACTATCGGACCCGAACGGCTGTTTGCGGAGTTACTCGATGGATGAGCATGGGCGACATGGTAGTCGAATATTGGAAGCGAGAGATTTCCTGGTGCGTGATCGCGGAGGTTGCTTGCAGCGACTGTCCAGAACCACACCCAAACGCTCCCGAACAACATGTGGTTCATTGAGAGAGGATATGCCACAGAGGGCGGAGATAGAAAGGGACAACACTGCAGAGGAAGGACGACGCGTCAAACATGTCCAATCGTACAGAAAGGAGAAACAAGGACAGAGGAGAAGGAACCAGATACGCGCAGGTAGAGAGAAAGCAAGAGCAACCGAAAAGGTTCATCGTAGTCCTTCTCGTGCAAATGCGCAATTGTTGAGAGAAGATCGCTGCATGGAAGACAAATGACACTCCATCACTTCCAGCATCATAACATCCAATCTGCGTATCTCTCTGATACAGATATCAAACCCCATCATCACTTCATCGAACGAACAAGTGAATGCCATTCTTCTCCTTCACTTGCTCCCCTACCCATATAACCTCCCCAAGCTCCCTCCTTCCTGGCCTTCAGCCAATGGACCCCCGGACACGGGAACATGGCCCACTTGGTCGTCGACATCGCCAGCATTTAAGCACATGTCCAAAAGACCTCGGTTCAAACCCCAGCGTCATCAGAAAAAATAAATGAAAAAGGGGAATACAGGGAAAAACAGTAAAAAGACAGAAAGATCAGAAAAAACAAAAAAACCAGAAAAAAAAAAGGACAAAAAAAAGAAGCCACCCCAAAAAGAAAGAATGAAAAATAACCACAAGTAAACCGCATTGGCGAGTTTCTTCCGGCTGTAACGGCTGTTTCTTTTGCTCCTCATAGAGGGTGGAAGGGGTTGAGTTTTACTGTGTTTGCACATACCTTTGGACGTGATGTTGAAACAATTTTGTTCACCCAGTCACAATCGAAGAACTTTATGACTCTGGTTTATCAAGACGCACTAGGTCGAGCGGACAGGTAAGATGTGCAATCAGAACACAGCGGCAGGATTTACAGCACCAGGATTCAACATTCCGGGGTCAAGAGCATTGAGGAGCGTGGGCTTGGGTGGAGCATCAACCATCTACAGGATACCTTTTAGCTTAGCCACGAAGTATAGGTGACAGGACCATCAACAATGTACCTCAATCTTCAGGACTGACCTTGACGATCTTGCGCTCGACAAGACGCACCCACCGCCTCCGTCTCCACTCGCCCTTCTTCGACACGGTCGGTCCTTCCTCCCAGCTCTTCGGGGGAGCAAGCGTTGCTGATTTGGCTTTGGAATCTGGTGTCTCGAGATCGTATACCCAGCGTTCGCCTTCGGTCTCGATCTCCACAGCAGAGACACATCGCTCTTCAACCCATTCACGGGATCCCAGATCGAGTGTCCACTTTTTGTCTCGCCAGAGCCATCCGATCGGTGGTTGTACGTCTTCGAAGAACTGTGTGCCGACGGGACGCGCTCCGGCGATCCTGGATGGAGAAGTGGGTGCGTATGGCTGCGGAGTAAACAACCAAGGCTCCCACTCTCCTTCGAGAACCGCACCTTCATCACCACCCAGACTATGCTTTTGTAATCTCTGTAGCTCGAATATCTCGACCTCGCGGACCTCGGCCGGCTCGTCTAGAACGATATCTGACTCAACCCATTCGCTACCAGCCACGCATATGCGCTCGTAGATGAGTTGCACTTGAGCCAGAGACCCCGCATTGATGATGATTTCTTGAGCTCGAGGATGACCTGCAGCTATTGCACCCCAACCCGCAACCAGTAATATTGCACGCCAGGGTACAAGGTGTGCAGCAAGGAAAGCAATGCTCACGAGTGCGGTCAAAACAAGGAAGACAGCCGAAGACAGACGCTCGTTGCTGAAATCAGTATAAGGAGTGATAACAGCGACAGCGCCATCATGGACGCGGCTGAAATCTTCCATACAGTTTTGTAGGTCGCGCATGTTGCGGAAGAAATCCTTACTCATTTCCGGAGCAGGCTTCACTCGTTGAGGGGGAGCCACCGCTGGGCCTGAGTAGCCGTAAGCTGCGTACTGCTCTGCTGCAGCTGCATCGACAGAGGATGATGGATTAGCGACGGGAGGTGGAGGATGTCGTGTGAGGAAGGAGGGTATCATGACGAAGAACAGAAGTGCTGCTAGTGGGACGACAGGGGCCAGTGCGGGTTGCAGGCACACAAGGGTATAAACAGCCAGGAAAGACATAGTGTGAGTTGGCACACGCCAGGTAAAGAGGCGGATCATTTGGTTCTGGAAGACAAAGACAATTCCGATTCTGATTGCAACATGTCAGATGGTGTGGTCTAGTCTTGAATCATGTAGAACGGTGTACTGACCTCGCATTGAAGCGACGGAAGTTTGCCGACATGACAGGTAGACTGAACTGTGGCTTGTCGACATACTGCCTTGAGCGTCGGTCCTTCTTGGGAGTGCCATCATCTTCGGCCTCTGCTGGGAAGACTTGTTCTAGTAACGTGTTGAAAAGCCTCTCCTGCATGCTCCCTTGTGTCGTCTTGTATTGTGTCGAGACATCTTGAAATTTGCCCTTCAACCTCTCGGCCTCTTGCTTTATCCTCTCACGCCTTCCTAGCTTTTGCTGTTCTGTCTCCGGAGGGGTCGTGTCCTCGGTACTAAATGGGATTTGGATGACGGGAATGGGCTCGTCGCGGTTGGCGATGGATGCGCTCGAGTAGTCGTCCATGGTTTATTTCGTCTGCTCGTGTCTCATCATAAGGTCATAAGTGTCATTCTTGGTTCAGTCGCGACGTTGGTCAGGTACATTAATGGAGACTTGTCGGGCCTGACCGACGTCTTGTATGGCCCGACGTCACTGAAGCCTTCACATGCAAAGTCTTGGCAGAATTTACGCTTCAAGTCCTTCTCGCTCGACGCGAGTAGCACATCAAATGCTAGGTGCTCTTCTAACCTCTTCCAACCTTGAATGACAATATATCGTTCTTGCCAACTGATACAGGGTCGTCTTCGGCGACTCTCTGTCCTCCCACTGTTTCCACATACGCTAATGGCGCATCACCCATGATCTTACGATACACGTCTCCAACCGTAGAGTTTCTGATAGACGTGTTAGCGGATCATTCTGAATATCCTTCAAAGAAACTCATACTTCTTGACCAGAACGCAATCTCTGAAAACACCACCTTCACGGCCGTCACCAGACGAGAATGTTGCAATGTTTCTGACCGGGAATACAGGTGTAAGTCCAAGGAGCTCTGCTGCACGCGTGAGGACTTGATGTACGCCGGTACTTCCGAATCTGTAGAGTACAAGATCACGCAAATTCTCAATGCGGCTGAAGAATGTTAGCAAGGACTCGAACAAGCCAAAGCTCGGTATACTCACTTTTGCAGTTTTTCATCCAGCTCTTTCAGACCACCACCATCTGGCTCGCCATTCTCGACGAGATCCTCTCTTGTGTCGACAAACTCACTGCCTTCTGTGTACTTGACGAAGCCTTGTTTAGCGAGACGTCGCAGGAAAACTTCGCTAATCGCCGAGCAGAGGACGAGTGTGTTTGGGTCATTCTGTTTGGCGATCTTTGCGACGTTCTTGTCCGAGTCGGGGTGATCGATCTTGTTCAGCGCGATGACTGTAGGGAACTTCTCGTCCACAAATGCGTTCACGACCTTTTCCACTGTCTCATCACTCCAGTCTTCCAAAGGCTCTTTTAGTTGTAGTTTGTCCAGAGTGCGGGCGATGATCTGTTTTGTGGAACCGTAACCTGAGAACTGGCCTTGTAGCGTGTCGACTGCGTTTCCCTTGATAGCGATATGTCTTCTCTTGACGGAACCCCTATGCTTCAATCAGAACCGCCTACCATGCCGGGTTTGTGTATATTTGACGCACCATTTTTGCATGAGGTTGCCTTGAATCCAGCGAACAATCTCCGAGCGCAACCATTCGATGTCGACACTTGGATCGTAGCCTCTTGTTGCCTTGCCCTCTGCATCTGTTGTTCCACTGACATCAACGACGTGGATGAGGGCATCGGCGTGTCTCAAGTCGTCCAAGAAGCGGTTTCCAAGACCTTTGCCCATGTGCGCACCTGGCACCAGACCAGCTACGTCGAGAAGCTCAATGGGCACCGAGCGGGTTCCGTCGTTACACACGCCATAGTTTGGTTTGCATCTCTCGACCAGTGGTTTGTCGCCGACGTTGGGTACACCGGGTCTTGAGCATGCGCATGGAATCTGGAGATATCCTACTGCTCTGTTGGGGTCGATGGTAGTGAATCTGAAGCGACATCAGAATTGCGACGGACGAGTCACGGGTAGGAGGATCGCATACGGGAAGTTGCCTGAGCAATGAGGTCAACACGAGATGCACCTAAAAGAGAGAGATTTTGGTAGGAAAAAATTGATTGCGCACCTACTTTGGACGTGGCATCCGTCAAACTGTTCAAGGTGGTACTCTTGCCAGATGACGGTTTGCCGACGAGGGCGATGAGAGGATCGCGAGGCATTACAATCTACAGAGCGGATAGGAGATCTTGAGCACTATCAACCTTGAAGCCTTGAAGTTGAACTGGAAAAAGAGGCACAATGTCGTCAGTGGGCACGAAGGTTGTGGATGTGGCTGTCACGGACAAGCTCAACTGCTTGTTTGAAGATCGCGCTTCTGCTGCATGCACGAGCCTTCCCGCGCCGGACGATCTGGACGAGTATTCAGGGACACCCGGACATGCATTCTGTGTCCGGACGGCAGCGCTATAACAGAAGGCGCTGGAGGTATTCTTCCTCTGTGAGATGGACAATGGCTATGTATCTGATTTATCCAAACTTTTGATGAGATTAAAATTGTACAAGGCAATAAGCAAGCATGAATCGTTTCTCACAATCTTATTGTGCTGCAAGGCCGCTTTGGCCAATAACAGAGGGGCAACAGTAGCAGGGCAGCGCAGTGACCGCTACCCTCAGTGAAGAAAGACTATTCTGCTTTGGGCCAGCGAGGAGCAACAACAATCTAAGGTCGCAATTCGTATCCCGAGAAGTGCTAGCCAGAGTCTGTAGCCCCTTCGAAGACGCACGACATCCCGCCGTCAGACTGACAGCCGTCTGTCTCTCCTTTCCCAATCGTTGACGACAAGACAAGCGACGCCCTGGCCATGATTTTTTGATCGAGTGTCAACAATCAGGAGGACCGGAAAAAGAAGCTTACATTGGCGAGGCGTCTGAAGACGAAAGAAATGCTCGAGGAATTGTCGTGAATTGGAATTGGACGTCATGCAGACTCGAGAGGGATACGGCATGGAAAGCCGTCACAAGGATTCCGAGGAGTCGGGCGCTGAGAGTGAGCCTCTCCAATAACACCATGCAGCTGCAGGCACACGCTGACCCAACCCCTCCAAGCCGAGAGTCGTGCGCGAACCAAATACCAACGAACCTCGCTCGCCGCCGACAATGACTCGCTTTCATTCCGCAAGCCCACCGCCCCTGCTTCGGCCAGTCGTCCACAGCAACAACACGCTCAGCCAGAGTCCAAACAGGGCTCGCTGGCCCATCGCCGCAAGTCGACGCTGAAGGAGAACAGAGCGCCCCTGCTGGGACCGCGGCCCTTCGAATCACCCAACAAGAGCAAGAGGTTTGATGTTTGGCCAATGATGAAAGGTTTGGCACTGAAGCAGAACAGGATTGCCAGCGATAGCAACGCGGCCAAGGAAGCTGCCCGTCGCACCTTCCTCCCTAACAGTTCGAGCGAGCCCAACTTCGACAAGCAGTCCCAGTCCTCCGCCCAAGCCCAGCTTCAGTCCTCAGCCCGCCAGGCACCGCAACTCCGATCCAAAGACAGCCGCTTCAGCTTTGGTGAGCCCGAAAATGCAAACTCGCCCACGCCGCCCTCGTTCGACTTTCTCCCGCCCATCAATTTCGACGACTTCCAGACTACCATCTCCACGTACGACTCGCCCAAGTCCAAGCACCAACCACCAAGATCGCAACTCAATCCACCCCCGAGCATCAAGGCTTCGATAAATTCAAAGCCCCAACCCATGACCATCACACAGCGAGAATCCTCCGTGCCCAATCTCAGTCACCTCTCAGCCGCTCCTCCCAGTCAACTGCAGACATCAGCTTCGACTTCAGTACTGCCAGTACGTGCCCGGAGGGGAAGCCAGACAGGGCCTGGAGCTCCTGCCATCACCGCCTCTGGAATCACTGCCCGTGTGACACGCAAACCCATGGCTCCCCAGCCCGACAAGAAACAACAGTCTAACCTCTCACGCACTCCCTCGCTCAATGCAAATGCTCGCAAAACACAGGGTTCGACGCCTCAGCCTCCCAACCCGGACACGTCCTTCGCCGCACCCACCCGTTCATCAAAGGCCAAGTCCTTGCAGCCACTGCCTCGCTCTGCCACCTTGACCGATCTCCCACAACCAGAGCAGCGCCGCTCCGTCAATGTCAAAGTAACGACCAGATCAAAGACTCCGAGGACAGACACGCCGTCAGACAAGAGGAAGTCAGGTAGAATGAGTGGCCTCGGGGCCAGGACGATCAGTCCCACCGATGCTCGTAGGCTTCGCAGGATGTCGACCAAACAGGGTCCGCCCTCACCATCCAAGGAATTGACACACCCGCGTTCTCCTTCAGCTACTCCTCGCAGGCCTGCAATGACGCCTTCGTCGAACAGAGCGACACCGGAAACGTCAAACAGGATGGCACCCCCGCCGAATCTCAATTTGTCAAGGACTTCAAGCTACCAGTCTCTCCGGGCCCCTAGTGCTGGCCAGGGCAAGATCGGTCAAAGTGCCTCGACTTCGAAGCTACCAACTCCCAAGAGCCGGAACCTCTATAGCGCTGCAGAGAGGCGTGATGATGAAGAGATGGTACCACCTGTTCCTGCTATACCAAAAGCCTATGAATCGCCTAAGGATCTGGTCGATATACCATTCTTCTCTGGTCTCAAGACTCCCTTGGCCGGAGGCATGGATAACGAGGGTTCTGCTTTGCCAATTCCTACGCGACGTGGAGAAAGCTCGACAACACCCGATTCCAGACAGCATCAGCATCGCAGAGGACTTACAGTAGGTAATGGAGCCAACTCGGAGACTCCTCCGGCCATGCCTGCAGTAAACAAAAAAACATTACAACCACTACGCCTTCCTCCTCTCAATCTCCTGCCACTCTCGACGCCAACCGCTGCTAGGATCAATTCTTACCCCGCTCCATCTCAGGAAGTTGACGCCAGGGGCACCACGCCTCCATTCAAGCGCAATGCTGCCAAAACACCAAGCACTCCTATGACGGCTTCGAAGGCAACCTTCTATAGGCGACACGACGACGAACCCTCTGTACCGTTTAATGCTCGTAGTAATAGCACTCAGCCTGGTGCCCGCGTTCCTCGTTACGAAGAACCGAACAACGGCGTGCTTCTGCCACCTTCTTCCCCAGGAAAGCGCCAAGCAATCACTCCCTTCACCTCAGGCTCGTTGCCAAAACCCAGCTCAAAGTACAGCAAGCCTCCCAGACTGCCCGACGAATTCACCCTTGGAAACCATGATGTCGAGCCGCATGCTTCGAAGCCAATGGGCCCAAGGCCGCGAACCGTGTCCAAGTCAGTCAAGGAAACCGCTTCCATCAACACAGTATCCTCGACCGAAGATCAGGAACAGCCTCCACCCAGCGCCGCGACAGGCCTTCGTCGTAAGTTGAGCTTAGGATGGCGTAAGACACCGCCCAAAGCGACGACCACTTCGAACGCAGAGCCGCTCAAGCTTCAGACCAAGTACGACGATATGCCACCACCTAAGATTCCTGCCTCTGCGACCTGGAGCACTGACAGTCCCATCTCTGGATCCAGCAGCGGTCGTCCATCTTTCGAGAGTACCAAACTTGAGAGTCATAGGAGCAAGCCTTCTGTTTCTTCCAACAACAAGATGCCTCACCTCGAGTCTGCCCCTGCCGCTAAGCCCCCAATGCCGAGCAACATCGCAGTTCGTCAGCCTCAAGTAAGTACATCTTCAGTGCCACAGGCTTCGGTACCTCCACAGGGTCAACGCTCTACATCGTGGTCGATCCTTGGTAGCATGAATCGCACTCTTGGCTCTAAAAACACACCACCTCAACCCAAGCCTCGAACCATCAATGCCTTACATTTGGACAAGGATGATGTCGCTGCGAACGACGAGATGAGGAGGCTATCCACAAAGAGACGCGACATAGATGTTGCTGCTCGCGAGACAGAAGAATTGCGCAAACGTGCAACTCAAAAAGAAAGAATGACCCCTGCGCAGGCTATCCAATCATCAGCTGGAGTTTTGAACATCTACGAAAAGGGAGAGATTATCGACTACAAAGACGGCGTATGGTTCTGTGGCTCGAAACAAGCCAAGAAACATGTTGGAGATATTTCTGCTGCTGGAACGACAAACTTTGGCTACGACGACGAGAGGGGCGACTACAACATCGTCATGGGCGACCACCTAGGATACCGCTACGAAGTCATCGATGTACTTGGAAAGGGAAGTTTCGGTCAGGTTGTGAGGTGTATTGACCACAAGCTCGGCACTCTTTGCGCTGTAAAGATTATTCGCAATAAGAAGCGATTCCATCAGCAAGCTTTGGTTGAGGTCAACATTTTGCAGAAGCTCAAGGAATGGGTAAGTTACCAAGCTATTGCTCATATGGTCATCTCACTAATGTGGATCAGGATCCTGATGAGGCAAATGCAACACTTACCATCACATCATCCTTTTACTTCCGAAACCATCTTTGCATCACATCTCCCTCTCTCAGCATCAACCTCTACGAATTTATCCGAACACACAACTTCTCTGGCTTCTCGATACAACTCATTCGCCGTTTCGCACGCCAGATACTCGCCTGTCTATGCCTACTTCAATCTAAGCGAATTATCCACTGCGATCTCAAGCCAGAAAACATACTTCTTTGCGACCCACGTCGTGCTGATGTACGAGTCATCGACTTTGGAAGTTCCTGCAAAGCAGACGAGAAAGTGTATACGTACATTCAATCCCGTTTCTACCGTTCACCAGAGGTCATTCTTGGTAGTGACTATGGCCTTGGCATTGATATGTGGAGTTTTGGATGCATTCTTGCTGAACTGTTTACCGGGTATCCCATCTTCCCTGGTGAGAACGAACAAGAACAACTCGCGTGTATCATGGAAATCTTCGGCCCACCTGCTCGGGATATTATCGAAAAGGCATCGAGGAGGAAGCTGTTTTTCGACTCGTCTCTCAAGCCACGAGTCACAGTTTCGAGTAAAGGCAGAAGAAGACGACCTAGTAGCAAGACTCTCAGCGGTGCCATCAAGTGCGATGATGAGGCATTCCTCGACTTCCTCTCCCAGTGTCTTCGCTGGGATCCTGAGAAGCGTCTGCGACCAGATCAGGCGGTGTCGCATCCTTTCATCACCAACGAGCCGCTCAGACGAACGGGTCCGGTCAGTTCGCGTACTAGAAACGCGACTTCAGCCGCTTCGTCTACGACAACAACAGCATCGCAATCTCCAGTCAAGCGTGTTCACCCGACAAACCCGTCTCTCGCAGCAATGCCGCCGCAAGCGACAGCGTCGACTCCCCGCGCACGTCCCTTACCAGATACCCCAACTACAGCCGCGCGTAATGGAATTGCGACGGCGTCTAATGCCAACAATACGATGAAACCACCCTCAGCCATGCCACAGAGTGCAGGCAGGCGACAGAGCCTAGCACCAAGCTTACAGCAACAGCCAGCAAGCGCACCGCCACCTCAAATGCCTCTCAACCAAGCTATGGCTGGGAGCAAACGAGCCAGCAACGGTGCTCTGCTGGCACAGCACTACCAACAACAGATGGCCTCTTATGGTAGCCTTGGTGTCGGCGGTCCATCGACAACCAGCAGTGGTCTGCCTCGCTCTGTGAGCGGGAAACTCGACCTTGCTGGTGCTGCAGCTAGAGAAAGCATGGGAGCTACCGCACGGTGAAGATGACAAGACTAGACATGAAGCCAACAAAAACAACATGTGAATGACCTCATGGAAGAAGCGAAAGGTATTGGCTGTTCATGAACATTTGCATGTGACCCATGAAGACGAGATGAATGAGGCAATTGTATCTACCGCCGTATTACCACTTTAATTATATGATCGCTTTGAGGCGACATGAGAAGCAGATGCTCTCTTGACGATTTTTAACACTAGACTTGCTTGCTCTTAGTTTTCAAAATCTAGCATGAAGCTTCCACAACAGACAGTCATCACCAAAACAGATTTTGCTCCTTACCGTGTCGAGCTTGACCACAACTATGATACCGGTACCGTCTTCTTGAAAATGACATTGATTTCGTCGAATATGAACGTAGTGTGTACTGAGGAGGTATCGAGCAAATGTGATCAGGAAAGCAGATAGAGCACCCCATCAACAGCCACCCCTAAACAGCCTTCCCCTCCTTCTTTTCACCCAAAAACTTCTTCTTCAATTTCGCAATACCTGCAAAACATCACATTAGCACATGTCACATCCACACCACCATCTCTCCTTTCCACTCTTCTTTGCGGGGATATACATATCACTCACCAGGCACCAAACTGTCATAATTTTCTTGCTTTCCCATCAACCTATTGGCTTCCTCCGTATTACCGTTCCTCAACGCTCCCATGACTTTTTCGGATTTGGCTCTGGCTGCTTGGGCTTGTGGGGAAGTCATTGTTTGGGAGTTTGAGACGTTTGCGTTTGGAGGGGCGGTGAAGGGGTTGGGGTCCCAGGCTTCGATGCGGTTGCCGTTGGATGCCATTGTTGTGTTATTGGTTGCTTTGAGAGTTGGGAAGTGGATGTGG
>Ga0115846_100478_pt1 | contig 21116 bp, 21 predicted proteins | sample InSIn5gowninarea_2_FD_83860 | JGI IMG/M metagenome (GOLD analysis project Ga0115846, IMG submission 83860) | reverse complement strand
GACGGGGAGGGGAACAAGTGTCGTAGCGAGATCCACTAACTCATCCACCAGAACCAGAATGACAGTCTAGCTCCTCCCAATAGACGTCAAGCACAACCACTCCAGTAGCAATTCAACGCATCAGCAGACTGTGACTTCATCCAAGCAAGGCCTGCCTGTCCATCCCTACCACAACTGCCCCTCCACCTCTTTCCACCTCCTCACATCTCATTTCTCTCCTCCAAACTCGCATTATTGAAGTCCCTCACCGACTCCTGAATCCTCACTTTGATAATGACCGCCTCAATCTCCCTCTCCTTCCTCCTCCAAACCTGTTTCTCCACGCCCTTCAGGCTATACCCCAGGGTCCCAAAAACACCACCTAGGGGTTTGAACATTAATCCACCCAACCCTTTACCTACACCTTTGCCTGTTCCAGCTACAGCGCCTTTCAGTCCATCGTTCGCTTTCCCCTTCTTGGCGTTGCGATAGGCCTGGGTGACTAGACCCGTGAAACCATCGTAGATCCCGAAGACGAGGGATTTGCCAGCGACTTTGAGACCGGATGGGAGGCTGGTGATGTTATCTCTCCTGCGAACGGTGTCGTCGTGGAAGATGTAAGAGGGCAAGTTATTGAAGCCGTTGGCGACGTTGTAGAAGAATAGGATGGGGGCCTTGACCGCTAATTTCAGCATATCTTCTGCGAGGACTGCGGTTGCTTGTGCAGCTGCTACTGGCTTGCTGTGGTGTTCAATGGGGTCGGAGAGATTGGTGGTAAGGGGTTGAGCGGTAATCGTACGACGAGGGAGTGGGTTGGTTGTGGTTGTTGATACACGGGCAAGTCGCTTGCGGAGCCTCTTAACATACCAAGTATCCTTGGGCTTATAGAAGCTGGAAGCCATGCGATGAGCAGCCATTTCAAGGTAAGTCGAGGAGTATGAAGCGATGCGGCGAATGCGAAAATCAGGGTCGTTGTTACCTGGGAGACTAATGTCGGGATGGGAAGGCTCTTCGGGTGTGATATGCTCAATCTCATTTGGAGGTTGAGATCTTATGATTCGTGTCATTGCGTGGCAATAATCTAGGAAGCTTCCATATGATTTGCGTACGAGGCTTGAAACGACCCCTAGCATCGCAACACTAAGCCCTTCTGCACCTCCGTCAATGTACCATTCACGATGCTTAATTCTGAGCAATGTTAGCTTACCTGGAACACTCTAGGAGTAGACTCACAGCTTGAGTTGATGGAGCTTGATGACATTTTCATTGAGCAGTGTAGAAGCTGCAAGTGTACTCAGACGTAAATTTGTCTTGTGTAACCGCCAGACTGCCACTCGATCCCGGCATATATGACAACGGAGACTTTCAACACCGACAGTGCTCTGAAAGTTCTGGGCAGCCGCTGAAGCCCCATCAGCTTCGTCGTGTACTTGCTCCCCCATCTTCTTTGCTGCAGCTTGGACTTCTGGACTGAGAGCTGCTTTGATGCTATGAGCTGAGGTGTCATCGGTCATCTTCTTGAACGGTACAGGATCTGGCCCTGCTCCCGCTCGTGCAATCATTTGGCCCCAAAACGGCTGATCTCCAGAGAATGGAACTACTACTGTTGGTTTTCCAAGAGCAACTCCTATCGCCGTGGTCCCTGCTCCACCATGATGAACAACGGCTGCCATCTGCGGGAAGAACCAGTCATGCGGACAGTTGCCGATCAGGTAGACTCCTTCAGGTGCCTTTTCACCTCCGACTCCTCACCAGCCAGCCTTTTGAGACAACGGCTCGAACCCCGCCTTTCTAGACTGCTTTGAAAATCAACTCGGTTAGCTCGTTTGGCTTGGCAACGACGATGGAGCCGAATCCAATATAGACCGGTGGTGGACCGGCTTCAAGAAAGTCTTTCAGATCATCAGGAGGTTGGTAAGTACTGGCTAACGGCAGAAATGAGAATCCGGTGATCCTGATATGTTCGCCCCAATCCGGAGGTTTGGCTATCAGGGCTTGCGACCACATATAGGTGAATGGCACACGCAATCGCGCGAGTAGATTGTAGCCCCATAAGGAACTGATAGGATCAAGTTTGAGCCTCTTCACACGAAATTGGTTGATAATGTACCCAAGTCTATGATGTTAGCCATGTTTGCTGGGCATTGATATGAACTCACCCTTGCCATGCGAGAAGCTCCATGATTGAGTACGACACGAAATTAGCGACGCTATGGTCTGCAGTTCCTCTTTCGAGATTGATAAGAGGATGTGGGAAGTACTGAGTTGGCGACCAAGGCACCCTAGCACGTTACTATCGGAGTTATACACGACGTTGAAGGCTTACGTGAAAACTAAATGCAGCGGAATTTCAGCCTCTCCGCACATTGTAGGTGTGCATAGCTGGGAGGATTGGCAATGATAGCATCAGCAATGAACAGCTTCGACGGGTCCCTGTGACCCGGTTTCTCTCTGTTGGGATCCATACCATTACCGGCTTCGATACAGCTTCTCCAGCATCCGTGCAATATCTCATTCATGTCATCGATCCTCTTACCTACATCGCCCGACTTCAAAGACTCCATACCAGGCATGAGACCAGGATTTTTCACCATGTACGCCATAAGCAACGTTGGGTCACCTCCAATTGAAAAAAACTCCAACCCGTTCTCTTCAACAAAGTCCTTGAACACGGGGTGCGTGCATATTCTGACCCGATGCGAGTAAGGCGGCTTGGTCAAAGCCTGAGCAATGGGTATGAACGGTTGAACATCACCTCTTGACCCAACAATGTGAATAGCGATATTGAGTCTCGGAACCCCAGCGTATTTTCCCAATATCGAATCATAATCTGTCTTGTCGATCCTCTTTGGTTTCTTGGGCTCGAACCCGATATTGAGCTTCTTCCCTGCTCTGGAGTCCATGAATGTCTGTAATTTGAGATGAGCTTTCTCAGACATATTCATCGACATGGCAACTCGGCCATTATCTAGGATGGCACCTTCGGTCTCTCCATGTTCGTGCTTGGAATGGAAAATCCCGGCATGCTGACGACGTTTCACGACTTTCTCCATAGCAAGAGTCTTACAGTATTGCACTGCTGGATAAAGGCCGTTCAGAGTTTGAGTCGTCAAAAGTCTATGCCACGAGATCTATATCAGTACCAAGATCAAGGTCGACGTTCAGTCAGTGGCCCGAAAGCTTGAAGTGAGAAATATGTCTCATCCAATCCGACTTGAACAGCGCCTCTCACCTCACTCAAAAGGTTCGTTGACAGGAAGTGGATCGACAAGGTGCAGAATCTCAATATTCAAAGTCGAATTGCTGATAGCTACGTAGCTACCAATCAGCATCGCAGCTCACTCCAAGTTTAAGCAAAGCAATTCCACTGAACCTCCGGGCTGCAATGTGGAATAATCTGACTTGGTTTGGTTGATGATGGTCATGTTCGGCTTCTTCGGAAGTTCCTACATGGCCCTTTGACCACCTCTTAATTTGTACGGAAAGGTCGAAATCACACTTCTTGATCAGACCGTCGACATAGCTACTCCATAGTAGTTGATCTGAGTCGAAGCACTTCCATTTGTATCCAGGGAGTACTCCATCGGGAATAAATTAGTTTGCGCCTTCTATAACCCACTGCTCAGAGTTCAAGACTTACCTGTGTATTCCGATATTATTTTTGAGCCTTTTCAACTACGACGAACATAATTATTGTCGAATAACGTCTGTTCTTAGATATCCTGCTGACCCTCCTTGAATTCCACATATTGAGTCCTCCAGAATCGAGGTTTGAGGGCGCTGACAAACACGCGAGCTTCAACGTAAGCAGCCTAGCCTGGAGCTCGGACCACCTACCCGATAAGCCGATAGTCTCCAATGGAAATCTTCAGTGTTCAAGCATATGATAAAGTCTCTTCCAGCTTTGCGGATGAGAGTGGGGTATATTCGATACGAAAGAATCAGGGGGCCTTGCGAGACTACTTCTATAGATTGTGGTCGTCGAAATTCTGGGCCGTTGCGTTTCGACGCGATATTTGCTAAGTTCAGTCTCGTATAACTACATCGTTCATGACTGCCAAAGGACAATTTCAAAAGCTCAGCTGTTGTGTCAGAACTGTGCCGGATCGCTGTTAAAACCCTCACTTGTTATGCTCACTGCAATTTGGGTCAATCAATTGCAAGTTTAACGAGATCCCATCATGTCCGACCCCTTCCAACCACCACCAAAGCAAGGACAATCTTCAACCTCGGCCGCCAACAACCCCTCACTGAGTAACAATGCCACCTCGACGCGACGGCGCGGCTCCTCTGTCAGTCGTCTTGCTCAATCGGTGTTACTAGACATCAACCCTCAACCAGGAGCATGGGCTGCAGCTGGAACGGCCCTTGCACGTGCACCTGCAATTTCCGAGCTACGAGAACCAGGCATTGGAGAAGATCTCCAAGTCGATGAGCATGGCCATGCCACGTTTCATATTGTAGACGAAAATTTTAGCCGCAATGAAGCAGAGGATCTGGTCCTTAAGACAGCAAAGACCAATGCAGCAGCCCGAAGACGCAGTTCCGTGGGCAAAAGACCCAGTGCCAGAAGACGGAGTGAAGGTCGAGATGGCCAACCCTTAACAACTGGAGTGGCACACACTGCCACCGTCCCCGAGGTTATCACAGAAGTTGAGACTTCACGGATCGGTGCTGAGAAGCCCATACTCGTTCCCGCAACCCAAGTTGTAGAGGAGAAAGTCAGCACCCCGTTCCCTCCTTTCAGCCAAGAGGAGCTCCCCAACCCAGAAAAGCACTCGTACGCTGCTGCCACCAAACACTTGCTCGTCCTCCTCTGGAAATTTGTCAAGACGCCCACCGGCTTCCTCTTCACCATCTATATGCTCAACATAATTGCCTGGGGCGGCATGCTCTTCCTCCTCGAGCTCAAAGCCGCGCCCGCTATGGACCATCCCAACAACGGCGACGACGACTCCTCACCACGCAAAGAATGGCTAGAGATCGATTCCCAGATACTGAACGCCCTATTCTGTGTGACAGGCTTCGGACTCGCGCCCTGGCGTTTTCGCGATGCTTACTTCGCTACGATGGCGCGATGGGGTGGGCATGGAGTCGGCCAGTGGGGGAGAAGAGCAATGAGACGCGTGACGGTGCAGTATCATAGCTGGTTCCGACCGCCGGGATGGTATGTGCAGGTTTGTGAGGAAGGCGAGGAGGAAGATCCTGTGGGGATCACGGCTACGGGGAAGAGGGCGCAGAGCACGGCGTTGTGGAAGCTGGATTTCGTGGTTTGGATGATGGTGGCGAACACGGGGTTTCAGGTCGTGTTGTCGTTTTATATGTGGCATTATGATAGGATTCAAAGACCGGGTTGGGCCACAGGCACCTTTATTGGGTGTGGGTGTGGGGTTGCGTTATTGAGTGGGTTGATGGTATGGTGGGAGGGCAGGAAGGTCAAGAAGGTGGAGGGGTTGAAGGTCAAGGTTGTGAGGAAGGAGACGGAAGTTGATGAGAAAAATCCTGTCAAGGTGAGGGAGGAGGAGAAGCTAGATTCAGACGTTTGAAGATTGTTGTGGCTGAGATGAGCTGATGAAGCATTATTGTATTGATACTGAGAGCAGGCACACAGAGGGGGGCATTTGTGTGTGGATGGTTGATTGATTAGAAGCTAGCTACAGCGCAGGATATAGTGTAGAGACGCCTACCCGAGTGTCACGTGACTACACGCTAACAGATACCTATAAATCCTTAGTCAGAAATTGCAAAACTCAGTAACTCCACCGTTTCGGTACAGCTGCTTTACCAGAATCTCGGAGTCAGTACATCTAATTTGCGTCAAGAAGGGAGAACGGCAGAAGTCAAGAAAGAAATTGTTTCAAGTGTCTCTTGAGACAAGGACTCCTCCCTTTTGAAGCTATTGGATAGAGGGGCTGACTGACAAGGAAATGACTTCGCGGTTGTATCCGCCCAAAGTCTCCAGGGTTGGGCTTGCTGAACTACCACTGCCTCGAATCCATGGCAAGGTGCCCCTCAAAAAGACTCCGCAGTATATTGCTACTTCAAATACTTGACAAAGTGCTAGGTCAATGAAATACTTCCCAAGATTACATGACAAGAGCGTGCGTGGACTCATCCTTCCTCCCAGTGCCATCTAAGAGCCTTTGATAGATGACATTTTTCCTACATCATGTAGACAAAAACATTCCTTCACATCCAGGGAGCTCAGAATTCTCTCCTGTAACCCACCAATAACAAATCTGCACACGCCCTTTCTCAGGTCGCACTACAACTATTAAAAGTAAAAGACTGCACCAGAACACCATCAGATTTCACCCCGTCTCCAGGAGTGATGGTTTCCGTCACGTTAGCACTCCCGTCCGCATTCCCATACGTCAAGAAAAGCGGATCCGCACCGCCCGTCCCGCCGGCGACGACGTGTTCCAGCAAGACGAAGGTATGTTTCGTTCCCGAGTTGCAGACGAGGGGATACTTGAAATAGCCTCCGTATTCAAACTGATCGGGCACGTTGCTCATTGAGGGGCAGGACAGGTCGCCGTCGGTGCTGGTGATGGATACGCTGTTCAGTCTGAAGACCTTGGGCGTGGCGTAGGTACTCGATTGTTCGGCATGAAAGATGAAGCAGGCTCGGATGGTGGGGAAGAGAAAGAAGGTGGTTGCTATGATGCTGAGGGGGGTAGACTTCATGGTCGCTGGCTGACTTGGGATGTATTGGTCAGTATGTGGGCATGATGGGGTTTGAAAAATACACGTACTGGGTGGAGATTGTCTTGAATGATGTATAGGGCCCGAAACTTTGAAATGGGTCTGGAGTCGAGATCTAATATTGGCTGGGCTGTAGTAGAAACGAACAAGTCAATCGAATTACTGGGTTTCAAGGAGACTTTCTCCGCCCTTAAGCTGACAAGTAGACATCAAAAGCGCCAGGACTGAATGGCGGACATCTATTTTGAGGTTTGCCCAGTATGTGACGTATGGATCGTGCTTCGCCGTACTGTCGAGGCTCAGAGACCTACACAGAGACCGCTGATGTGATCAAGAGGTTGCTGATTCCTCAATCTAGTGCGAAGGCATCGAACAAGGAAGCGCAGAGGAGTGTAATCTGTTGGTGTTGTTTCGAAACTCCCTGTATAACGTTTACGGGTGCTGTGATTGAATAAAATTCAATGCATTCAAAGTAAATGTAAGCTGAAGATACACGATGTACTTGATGGCTTCAGGGCGCAGGCGGTGGCTGACGCTATATAAACTTCGCCAGACTACAGGCGAGACAATGATGATTGGTATAGCCATCCATAGAGATAGTAGGGGTGCGTAAGCGCGCTCCAGCGAAGACAGGCAGCGAGGATTTCAACCTATGCATTTAGAAACACAGCCAGGCGATGTGAAGGATTTTATTTTATTGACATAGTGGACGACAACGTTGTCGCCGTAAGGTACGAGCCAACGTACTGAGCAAATATCTTGTGCCAAGACGCCATGATATAAGGTCGAGAATGTACAGGAAATACAATGCGTTCCTCCCATAACACTTTGAGATCTCAAATTCTCCATATCGCCAGTAAGAGCCCATGATCAGACATGAAAAGGAGACAAGAGCAGCAAAGCTGTACAGCTTAGCCATAGATTGATTCTCGCATCCACGAAGCCGAATATAAGGAGATAGAGCGGACATGATTGGACCATCCAACCCATCCATCATCAGTACGCCTTGTGTAGATATGCCTTTGTAGACAGGATAAATGTGCCTCGTATAGTCATCATCAAGTCTCAAGCCGGCGCAGCAGACTCAGGTGGCTGCCTTTGGGAGATCTGGGTACTCAGGTACGTCAAATCCTGCTGAGCTTTCGGGTCATTAGCAAGAATATCCCTCACAACCTCCCACTCCATCTTCCTCATCTGAAAAGCCTGAGGTAACAGGAATGACACGGTCGGAGCAGTGATGTACGGGCCGAGAACATCTCGAGCAATTGCCTCGCCCTCTCTTTGTTTGGCAAAGCGTTGCTCATCGGTAAGTGGCTCTTCATCTACAGGGTATTGTGGCGCTTGCGTGGGCGTAGCTTGGGGAAATTGTTGACCTTGAGTAGCAATTGGAGACATCGAGGGTCCAGTACCACCCATAGACATTTGATGTTGCGGTTGGTTGATGATAGATGGGCTTTGGACATCACCAGAACTTTCATATGACCGCGGTGGGCGGATTACCAATGTGACAAGGAGCAAAGGCTCGGTTCTATTCTGGGGAATTTTGTGACCTTCGAGATTGTCGATGAAGTCTGGATAGCTGGCTGGACTGGGTGGGGCGGGAACTAGATACGTGTCGCGAATGTTGGCAGAATTCTTGTTTGAAAAGACACCAAAGCGATTTCGAGTCTGAAAGTATTCGTAAAGCTCGCGGCAGCCTTGGACTGAAGACTCGCCCTGTGGGGATAGCGCAATGATGACGATGTCGGTTGGTGGACTGTACCGCAGACTGCAAAGATACACGTTCGCTTTCTCCTCTTCGATACGGCCTGCAACTCTGAGCTCCCTGGAGAGCAATTCTTCGTAGGCCATTGGACTACCCAGGTCTAACCCACCAATGTGCTTAGCCGTGGCGGAAAACGAGGCGACAGCATCCATCGTAACCTTGCCATGCCAGACAACTTCCGGGTCTGAATCGAACTTCGGTGAGTATGGAGGCTCATCATCGTCTTGAAGCATCTTATCGATGTCCGGATCGACACCAGGACCATCAAGAGGAGGAGCATTGCTCGAAGGACGTCGCAATTGGGTTGGAACCTGCTGATTGACAGGGGAATGAACGCTGACTTTGTCTAACACCTTCTTCAAATCGAAGTCTGATTGTGTGGAAGCCTTTCGTTCAGGAATAGGCGGCTGTTTGGTCTGGATAACTGGGGTTTGTCGTGAAGCGGAAAGACTCTTTTGACTCTCAGCATTACCTAGTGTTGGGATGTCTGGCAGCTCCACGTCTTCTCCCGACCCAATAGAATTCTCCCTTGACCTAGTGGCCATGTCAACGTTAGGGTCAGCCATGCTCCGCCGTCTTGCTGCGTTGAGTGTAGGTATCTCATCAGGCACGATATCATTGCCTCCTTCGACAAGCTCATCGCCCTTGTGAGTTCGCCGGATGACTGGACCACCGTCAGTCACCATGGTTGCTTGCTTATCAGCAATCTCTTGCATCTTGGCTCTCTCCTGCTTCAGCTTGCTGGTCGCCATATCTTCAGTTGACATGACCGCCAGCTCTTGGGGTAGTAATGTGCCTGTCAATAGACCATTGCACAGCTCCTGATTACTCTTCAGGTTGAAGCCCAGGGCACGCGCCTGCTTGTTGTACAGTTCCTTGTTTGGATGGGCGGCAAATAGAGCGTCTTCGACCAGGATTGCGAGCCGCTCTGATTTGCTTTGTACGGTATCACCAACTGCCGTTTTGACAATACCCGTGTCGATTGCAGTCTGGACGGTCGCATTAAGTGATTTCTCCATGGCTTTGGCTATTCCTTGCCGGGTTTTCTCAAGGTCTGAGATCTTAGCAGGAAGGGTATGCGTAGTCGAAGGCTGCTGGGGTGTGACATGAGCTTCAGAGACCTTGCGGACTTTCGTAGGAGCCTGTAATTGATTAGCAAGGATCTTGAAGCGCAGGAATGGCTTTACCTTTGCGGAAGCACTCTCACTTGATCCTTCGGCCTTTCGCTTGGTGCTACCAGTCTTCGCTGGGGTTTCCTTGGGTTCGATGGGAGTTGATGGCGACTTGGCTTGACCATTAGATTGACTTGAGGTTACATCACTTTGTCGTTTTCCCTTCTTCTTGCCCTTCCTCTTCGCGTCCTCCTCAGCTTGCTCCTTGGCTTGCTGCTTCTCATACTCGGCTCGACGAAATTCCCACAGTTTCTCACCCCGCTTCATAGTACTAAGTAATTCCTTGTGGTTGCCAGGTCCACACTGTTCACAAAGATAATTATCAGGTATATCCTCATCGTAGGTAGGCATGCCCATGCAAATATTGTGTTGCCACACACCACACTTGTCGCAAGCAATCCATGGCTCCTCGTCGCTATCAGTCGTTTCTGTAGCCCCACAAATACACCGAATGACCTCTTCTTCGTCCTCCTGTGCAGCAACCTTCTTCGAGCCCTTCTTTCCTTTCTTTTTCGGTTGTGGAGTGCTGTCTAGTAGATCCTGTTTGGTATGCTGGCCCTTAGTAGCCCGCGAGGACGTTCGACGTCCGGAATCGTCTGTATTAACGTTAGCAATGGCTATAGAGGGACCCAAGAGGCGCACACCATCGTCATGGTGAGCATGTGCGCATTGAGGGGTGACGGTATAGCTTACCAGCCATGTTGAGGTCATACAATACAAAGCTCAGGACGTAAAGTGACTTGTTTACAAGGGTTGTACCGCGCGTCGTTTGGGACTTCAAGCTCACGCCTTGGTGAATCACAGGCTCTACACGAATCTAGGAAGCTGGCAGATGGAAGGAAGAAGTATGAGAGTATGAGAAGCTATTAGATCGCGCCGATGTCACTTCCGCATACCCATCCAAGCTCGAAGATGAGCTTCACCTTGAGCTTCGGGCGCAAGCCAATGTCGGCCGTGATGAGGCCAAATGGCGGTTGTAGCTTGTCGCAGTACGGTTTGACAAGGTTGGAGAGAGTTCTAAACAGTACCCAGAGCGTACTGGTCGTGTTGGACCGTGAAGGGGGAGGTTCTTGTTGTTGTCGCAAATTTTGAAGATTACTTTACGGAGGACAAGATTTGTCCAAGTCGGGCGTTTTTAGCGTTGCGGGGAGCGGTCACCTGATGCGGGTTGAGACTGGATACCGGTTTGTTTACTCTTGCGCCGATAATCTTTGCTTCTATCCACAGTCTCCAACGTCTCTTCAACATGGCAGACGTGCGATCTCTTCTCAAACAAGAGAAGGTTTCTCGTAGAGTGAAGCACAAGTATGCTATTTACTCCACAACTGGGTCGCTTGTGTGCACAATCTGCAAGCTGCAGATTAAGAGCGAGTCATTATGGGATGGGCATCTTCGATCAGCAGGACATATTATGAAGACCTCGAAGATAGAAGAGCAGCAAGCAGAGTCTACTTTGCCCATCTCAGAACCGCCTGCGGATGAGATTAACATAAAGAAAAGGAAGGCGAATGATGAGGACGCTCAGGACACGATACGCAAGCGAAGGATGGCGCCTGAGCTACCGGAAGGCTTCTTCGATCCTGGAATAAAGTCAGAATTGGTGGAGCCTGAAGCTAATGCTAGTCCCATGAAGATTGATGGGCCTCTTCCCTCCCGACCAGCAACACCTGTGAGACCAGCTGAGGACGCTCAGTCAGTGTTAGTCAACGAATCTTCCAAGCAGGTGGGTGTAGACGAGGATGAATGGGCAGCTTTTGAGGCAGATGTTGCCTCGTTGAAAGCCCCAGCACCAGATGATGCGATCATCTCGGCGCCAGCAATAACAGCGGCGGAGATCGAGGCGCGCTCGCTTGAAGAGTCGAACGCGAAACGGAAAGAGCTTCAAGAAGCAGAATTAGAGGGTGATAAGGAGGATGCTGCAAGGAAGTTGGAGATGGAGTTTGAGGAGATGGAGTCGTTGGAAGAAAGGGTTCGCCGTTTGCGTGAGAAGAGGGAGGAGCTGCGGTCGAAGAGTGGTACACATCATATTTCACCGACGGCCATATCGACAATAGACGCAGGAACATTGGATGTAGAGGGTGACGACGACGAGGATGAGGATGATGAATGGGACGGTTTCAGACTAAGGGGTTGATATACAATGGTATACAACTTCCGCCAGCGTTTCCAGCGTAACCAGTTGCCAAGGCTACGAATGTTTGCAGCAATGCCTGTAAATCAGTGCCTTTTCCTGAAGGCCTGCGGTCCGAGCTGCCAATCCTTGCAACTCGTGCTCGCGCTCTCTCGTTGGTAGGCGTAACGATTGCACTGAGCCAAATGCCTACTGGTGGTACTACAAGGCAAAAAGCCGAGGATTCAGTGACGATTGTACGGTTCTAGGCAAGGCTTTCAGACCATGGCTATCTATTGGTATGCCGCACAAACACACACGGCCTGAGCTGGAGTGTTATCCTCCAAGTCTAACTATACAGATAGATCGGAGTGCTGGGCGTAGCAGCAGTGCTCGCCAAAAGTTCCAGAATTTAGGCACGGTCCAACGGAGGAAAGACATACGCAATTGATCAGTTCATGATTTTGCATTTCATTGCCCTTTTGACGTTTGCAATCATTGAGGGATCCCTCTTTGACCTCCTACTCGGCGGCTTCCTTCTGCATGAGCTTCTCCTTACGCGATCTTGACATCGGAGTACGCAACGTACCTAGTACTGAGTAGTAGTGATATACGCTGGTGCGATGAAGGGCCTTGGTGCATTTTCTCCGCCTAATTCGCGCTTACTTCGTATTCAGACGTTGGGGAACGTCGTGTCACATCCCGAGCTGCCTCTGTGCTCTCGCAGCCTTGTAGATTGAATTTCCTAACTACGCTTCTGCGCTACCGTTATTGCTTTTTGCAAAGTCAAAGCAGTCTTGTCACGACAAATTTGGGCACCGGGGGCATCCTCAACGTTCATGCCTTGACCATGTTCGGCGTTGACCAATCCTGCAGTCTGATCTACCTGCCAGGTTATGATGCTCAAAAGGCTGTGTCAGCATCGCACAAGGAATCCTTACGGGTACCAGAGTCCGATCGTAAAACCACGAATATATACTTATGGCAGTCTATCTCACGGTGTCCACGATCAGCCTCATCCTCCACATTAATTCCTCACGATGCGCATGCTTACCTCAACGATAGCATGTAGCTGTTTGCTACTCGGAGCTAACGCTGCAAATTCAACGCTACCGAGCAACGAGACTGCCGTTGTTGCCAATGCTATCGAAGCAGCTACGAATTGCACAGAATGTTATGTATGTCAGAAAGGTTGTGACCTAAAACCTTGAGCCGATTGCTTTGTGATTCCTCGATGGCCTTTCTATGTTTCAGTCGCCGTGCTGCTACGATTATTGACTAACCTTGCCTGACCAGACCGTGCTTTGCCTCCTTCAGGGCGTGGCTAATCTGGGCGATGATGCCTTCGTTGAACTCTTTACTGAGTTATGTGTTGCCTTGAAGGTACGAAGCTCCTTCTCCAGTCGTGCTGCTCTCTGAGTTCGATGTAGGTCGATGATCGGGATGTCTGTGTAGGTGAGGTCAGCCAGTCAGGGCCAATACTAGCCTATGATCTAAGAGAGATGGACATTCCCTCCGATACCGCTCAGTCATTCTGCGCCACTTTCTTTGGTTTATGTCCCTATCCAGATGTCGCGCCATTTGACCTTTCGATACCTTCCCCAGTGGCATCTGCAACGTGCAGCCAGCCTGTCGCAAGTAGTCAGGCACCTATCCAGATCGTACATTTCAGTGATATTCACGTGGATCCATTTTACGAGACTGGAGCAAACTCCAATTGCACGAAGTCGATTTGCTGTAGGCCGTACACAAGCTCAGATGCTCCTGGCAACAACAGCAATCCAGCAGGTCCATTTGGGAACACAAAATGCGACGCACCCGTCAGTCTAGAGGAGAGTATGTATGCAGCAATCCAGCAGATTGCTCCACAAGCAACCTTGAGCATTTTCACTGGTGACATTGTTGACCATGCTGTATGGCTCGTCACCGAAGATCAAAACATGATCGATATCAACGATGCATACACTCGCATGTCCGGACTTCCACGAGTATATGGAGTCGTGGGGAACCATGAAGCTGCTCCCGTGAACAGTTTCCCACCATTAGGGCTGAACGTTACTCCCAGTGAGCAGTGGCTCTATGATGAGCTCGCTACAGACTGGAGCAAATGGATCCAAGCATCGGCAGATTACAAAGTCCACCAATTTGGTGCATACTCGTCCAAAGTCCCGGATAGTAATCTACGGATAATCTCAATCAACACCAATCTGTACTATATCAACAACTACTGGCTGTACGAGAACACCATGGAAGCTGATCCCAGTGGGCAATTGGCCTGGGTGATCAAGGAGCTCCAAGCTGCCGAAACAGCAGGCGAGAAAGTTTACATCATCGGACATATGCCGATGGGCCAGCATGATGCTTTCCACGATGGATCTCATTACTTCAATCTAATAGTCGAGCGCTATTCCTCCACAATATCCGCTCTTTTCTTTGGCCATACTCACGTAGATCAATTCGAGATCGCATATAGTGACTATACCGCTCAAAGTTTCTCAAACGCCCTGGCTGTATCCTACATCTGTCCCAGCATGACACCCACTTCCGGTCCACCCGCTTTCCGTATTTTCACCGTCGACCCCATTACCTACGGCATCCTCGATATAGACACCTACATCGCCAACATCTCGGATGCAAACTATCAGAACGGCCCTCAATGGATCCACTACTACTCTGCCAAAGAAGCATACGGACCTGTCGTCTCTCCACCTCTCACCGATCCAGCATCTGAGCTTACTCCCGCGTTCTGGCACAACGTCACCGTAGCCATGGAGAACAACGACGATGTCTTTAACGCCTACTTCAGCCGCCAAAATAGAGGCTTTCATGACACTCCCTGCACGGCTGACTGCAAGACGCAGGAGATTTGTGGGATCAGAGCTGCGGATGCGCAATTCAATTGTCTGCAGCCGACACCTGGAATTCATTTCGAAAAGAGGGATGAAGGTTTGCAGAGGACCATCGGAGGGAAGATAAGGGAGAGTATTTGTGAGGGGACGAGGATTAAGCATATTATTGCAGCGATTGTAGGGGGGCATGGGGTGCTTGAGGAGGGTTTGCAAAGGGCAAGGAGGAAGGTAAGGATTTAAGCGTATGAGTGAGTCAAGGTAATGGTTTTCCTAGTCGATGCAAATGTCGCTTTACATGGTTTAATGTCTCTTATTCCATGTTTCGCGCTGATTATTGTATCATACCTAGGTTCAAGGCATCTCTATGTCAACAAGCCGTTGCTCGATTCGCGTTCGTCCAGTACAATTCGTCTTCAAATCCACACGCACAAAGCTTAATGTCTTGGCAGCTGTTTTCTGCCAGGTGGATACTTCGTTGGTGCAAGATGTGTGTAATTCGTTACGAGGATCTCTTTCCCACCATAGTCCAGTAAGTCCTCAGTCGGATCCACCTCAGAAATAAGAATGCCTTGTCCTAGAACTCTATGCCCTAAGCCTCAAGTGAGGCAGAAAATATGCCTTGCACAAGGTACAACGGTAGGAACGGCGGCCTTGCTTCAGCGATGACAACGACTTCGTGCCCAGCTCTTGATATCGCATTTCACGCCCAAAAGCATCTTCCATACTCCATAGCAGCAATCAGACAGTCCAGCATTTTGCTTTACAGCTGTAGAGCTATATCATACTCGAGCTAGCATAGCCGCTTGCTCGTGTAAGCTGGTAGAGTCCTCAATCCTTGCATTGTTTACATTTGACCGGCTACCCCTGAAATTAACCGAGATCGAGGCGTAACAAGGGTCCATGACTGGTGCCTTTCGAATGATCTCAAGAGATCTAAGCTTGAAGGAGCAGCGATTTCACTTTTCTTCATTTCTTACCATAGTGTTGCTCTTTGATGAGCAAGTGCTAGGGTCAAACCCGCAGTAGAGTGGTGGTGAATGTGCGGCCGTTGCCCCACAGCTCTTCCCAATCAGAGCTAGCCGAGAAACAATGCCCCAAAAAAGAATGATCAAAATAGCAAAAACTTAAAGAGGGTGTAACTTTCCTCTTCTAGAAACCTAGGATCAAATCCAGGTTTTGAAGGAGCAACTTCAAGAGCAGCTTCCCTAGAGTCCTTGTGTTCCCTCAGAGTTCTTGTTTGAACTAGGTCTCAAGTTGATAGGGTGATGAAGGTCAGTGTGCTACCACTGAGACATCGGCTCTTAGTTAGAATTGATTTACTTATTAGAGTATATGAGGTTTGAAAGTGAGTTGTTCGTGGTGGTGAAGTTATGGAGTTAGTGGCATTTAGCTGGGGGTATCCGCCATGTAATTCCTACTTCGACCCGTTGACCCGCCAGCTTGTTGACGCTATGAAGATTGGGAAGAAGCTATCAATGATTTTACATGCACAGTTCTACGTGAAATTCATCAATTCAATTATCTAAGAATTTACCCTTTGCTGAGCGTTTACGTGTCCTATTTGCTAGCGACTGTACTGGGGGAAACTCAGCTTTCAATAAAGAGGCTCAGAATACTCGTCGTAATATCGGATTTGTTGAAATTGATCGGTATCACGGCATATATCGCGACTTCTGTCGAAGCTGGAAGTCTATCGTAGGGCTCAACACCGAGAGCTGGTCTTGAATAAACTGTACATCAAGCGATTGTCACAAACGAAACAAAACATCAACACTGATAACATGAGTAAGACACAAAATAATTCTATAATTTCTCCAAAATCCGATATGCCGCACCTTCTGTAGGCGACATAGGCAATCAATCTTTCAGAAAGTTTCGACCAAAGACTTAGATCCGTTCCAAGGTCAACGCTGCACCAATTTTCCATCGCTCTAATCCGTCGCTGACGAAGTCTCCCAACTAAGCAGAGGCAGTAAACCCATACGGCTGTATCTCGAAGCTTTGCGGACAAGTCTCGAAATCCGTGACTGTATAGTTGCCCGTGACGTTGTAGTGCGCGCCATTGAAGTAATAGGCGTGAGTAACCTGAAGCACATCACCCTCGAAAGTAGGGACCTCCCATTGAAGGATACTTGGATCATCACACTGCTGCTGACTATTCTGGATGTTCGAGCCGTGGCAATACGTGTTGAAGGGTGGCTCGTCGGTGCGATCTGGGGCCGTGAAAGCAATGTTGAAGTGATCGGCGCAGCCAGCCGGTGAGGTACCGCAGCCGGGACAGTAGTCTGTGACTTGCCAACTATTTGCAATTCGTTAGTAGAGTTATTTTTGGAAAGTATGAATGGGGTTCAACTATTCTCGTCGCAATGCTAGAAAAGGGCAGGGTCAGCGAAACGATAGGGGCTCGCTTACGGAAGTAGTGTTGGAGCCTGACGAATCACTAGTGGTGTAGCGATGGAGGATGCGATGAGCGTCGCAATGAACAGATTAATTGAAAGCATCTTGCGAGAGTAGTTCGCAATTTCAGTGACTGATGTTCTAGTAAATCTCCGGTGGGATGTGTGCGCGTTGGACTGGTATGTAAATTGAGGGGGCTGGTTCTGCGAGTAGTACAGTAAGAAGGCGGGGCGATCACAAATTACAACGTCCACTTCAACGACTTTATAGAGGTTCAAAGCGACATGTCTCACGTAAAATCGGTCAATCTGCATTAGTGTCTTGTCAGCGATGGAGCATTCTTTACGAAGTCACGTTACGAGAAGTGGATGCGAATTCCGTAAGCGGCGTATTTCGCACATCGAGCGGATTATCAAAGAGCTCAGACTCGCTGATATAAGCCCGACGTGGAAGATTTCGCAGCCTCGAAACGGGTTACATGATCCACAAATGTAGTCATCGGTACTTTGTTGAGGGATGGACCGAATATCGGACTTCTAAGCTGATGGTTGTAGTACCTCGTATTTTTCAGCCAGCGACAACCCATGCGATTTGTTCGCTCCGCTCCTAGCCACTTTCCAGGCTGCTACGAAGATTCTTGAGTCCCAGTTCGAGGGAGTATGTCATCATATGTAGGTCAAATATCCTTGCAGATTTGTTCTCACTCTCTATCACATCGAGTCCATACTCCAAGAGAATTCACCAACAAACGGTATCGACGTGCGACTTTCTGTGATTTCTTCATGCTAATTAGCTGCATTGTCGCCGTCTCTAAAATGCTTTGTCATACGTGTGTGGACAAGTACAAGATAGATCCTAAGGCCAACATTCAGGTACCGTTACTTGGAGAGACGCACTGCACGAGACTTTGGTTGGGGAAGCTGGTGAAGAGTCTTTGTAATTGTCGAATGAGAGCTGTTGCTGTCTATGGGCAGAAGCTGGCGGTCAGAAAATCTCGCTTAGCCCCCTTTTCTGATGAAGCAGGAGGATTCAAGCTTGTGAAAGTGTCATTGGACCATGTTGAAGTCAATATAGTCCACAAAATATGGACATTACCGGATATAGTACAAGGTCTTCCTCTGACATGCTCAGAACTGCTGGAGCTCTGGAAGAAATTCGTGCAAGCCTCAACTTCCATATTGACCATGGGGTCTAGGCTTCTACTAGACACTTATTATTACAAGCCCCGTGAAGCTCTGGGCAAATGTACTATTTGACTGAAAGGTACTCATTTGCACCTTTCGAATCACAAGACTTACTTGTGCTGAAGTCTGGTGATATACCAAGGGTAGTGTGAATAGTAGCCTCAGTGCCGCCTTATCAATTCTTTAAACTTGACTCACTTATACAATTGACCATTATATTTCAAAGCAGGATCTTCTTCGCTGAGATCAAGAAACACCGGTTTGGGAGCATCGATGGACTACTGTTCGCGCGCCGATATGTTTACAAGTACAAGTTTCCGGAACTGGTATCTAGCTATGCTTGCCATACAACTTCTTGCTCGGAGGCTGTCTGTAATAGTGCCAATGTAGCCCTCATCTAGGTAGAGGTCTTAGTGTGCTTTTTTCGTCACTGAAGATATGCTCAGAATGGGCGCACTAAGGATAAAACTGGGCCAGATCTATCGAACAAGAAACGATGACTGGACTACCCGTCTGAACGCCGCACCCACTATATATATATAATATGTGTGTGTGTGTATATCACATATATATGTTTCATGTATATTGCATACATCAGCCTTTCGTTTCAGATTCACCACAAGTCTTCTATATATCGTTGCATTCGACCAGTGTATCGATAGGCCGAGCCTCGAAAGCCGAGCTCGGTTGTTCTAGCCGTTGAACTTTCGACTTGTCCCTGCCATCTCGCTATTCTCACGATCTTGAGTTTATTCCACAGGACATGTTTTTGATCAGCTGCATATATAGACTTATCGAGATAAGAATTGATTTCTTTACTGGGTATCTCCCGGGGGACACATGTATCTAGTCTAAGTAGGATAGCGCGAAGCTATTACAGCATACATCCTGCATTATTATTACGTTTTCGGAATAGATGATTCCAACAGGTATCTCGAAAGCCTCAATGTTCTTCTTTCACAGCACCTGTGTCCATTCAACGAAACATCCAATTCTTACCTTCATTTCGCCATTCGTATATCTGCCAGTTCAGATCATTTCCTCGCATTTGCATTCATCCTCCACTCATCGAAGACGTTTTAATTATACTCTCCTGCGTCCTTCGTTCAACAAAAACTTACACAATCATGAAGCTCGTCACTACGACAGCCGTTCTAGCCTTGGCTACCTCCATCGTCGCCCTTCCCAGCGATGAGCTTCAAAAGCGTGCTACATGCACTATCTTTGGCTTCAGATACCCCTGCACATCATCGGCTGGAGCGCCAGCAACTGCCACTATCCAGGCACGGAGCACATCTCCCTCAGCCAGTGCAACCCCGATTTCGGAACCTTCGAGATCTAGCACGGGTGGCAAGAGCGCCTACACCGGTGGTTCCACTGCCTCAGACATCGACAACAACACCGGCTGTACAGCTTTGACGGTCATCCACGCCCGGGGGACAGTTCAGGAAGGCAACATCGGCATCGTCGCTGCCCCACCCATGTTCAAGCAACTTCTCAGTGACCTTGGTGCAAGCTCTTTGACCCTCCAGGGCCTCAACTACCCAGCCGTGGCGCCTACATGACCAACGAGGTCAACACTATTCTCGGTCGTTGCCCGAACACCAAGATTGCTCTGACAAGATACTCGCAAGGCGCTTGTGTCGTGCATAATGCTGCACGGTCGCAAGGTCTGGACAACTCGAAGATTGCTGCTGTGGTGGTGTTTGGGATCTCCTTCACTCTGCTGCTTGATCGATGCTCACTGGCCGAATATCACTGATGGACAATAGGGGACCCTTTCCATGGCCAGGCGGTAGGCAGTGTCCCAGCCAGCAAGATCCGTAGCATATGCGCCCCCGGTGACTCAATCTGCCGTATCCCCACAACAGGGAGTGGATCAGGACACTGGTCCTATGACGATGATGCTGCTCAAGCTGCTAGCTTTATTGAAAGTACAACTGGCCTGAAAGGGTAGACGACTGGTGTCAAATTTGAGAAAGGAGGGAATGATAGACCTAACCTTCACAAGACTCCTGGTGTATGTGTATGAGTATGAGTATTGTGGTTATGAGTTCAGATGTACATAGCTTCTCTCCATTTTGACCAAGTATTACAGTGCCATCATCGTCAAGATGGCTCGGAATAGGGGTGAGATGAGTGTCATTCATGCTGTATCAGCCTGAGAAGTCGAGGAGAAGCGGGTCCATGGCACACACAATCGTCGGGCCGAATCCGACCGACCGAATGATCTCACTCCACTCGGCAACATATCAGTGTCTTTCTCAACCAAGGAATCTTATCAATACAAGTACTTTACGACCAGTCCATCATGCCTGGCTCCATCAGCGACCGTGTCCGCGACTCCGTTACAAACATGGAACACCAGTTCTGGCGCGCACGTCTAGACAAGGGGTCCTCAATGATCGAATACCTCGATCCAGAATGCGTCTTCATATCCCCCACAGACGGCATCCTGACCTCTTCCTCCTCACCAACACTTCAAGAGAAGCTGGAAGATGACAACAGCAAGACGTTCTCTACCTATGAGATACAGGATGTGGAGGTGGTGGAGATCAGTATGATGGCGGCAACCGCGTGCTATCGGCTTGTGGCTAGCAAGACGAATGGGACGGGACAACAGACCGAGTATAGGGCGCTGTGCTCAACGACGTGGAAGCAAGGTAGTAATAGCGAATGGACTATGTGTGTGCATCAAGAGTCTCCTTATGCGGCCTAAGCTTTTGTGGTGTACATGGTCGATGGCTTCTGCTTGGAATCTCATCGGTGGTAAAGGCTTACGGGTGGTGAAGTCCTTAACTGGACCAATTATGAGAAGCTTGGAAAAGGAATCATCTACTGCGACCATGACAAATTGGCTGCGAGCATGATTCATGGGCCTTATCTGTATCAGATGCCATGGATAGCTTGCTATAAAGCGAAGGAACAATATGGCAAGGCTTGACACTGGATGAG
>Ga0115846_100477_pt1 | contig 21152 bp, 17 predicted proteins | sample InSIn5gowninarea_2_FD_83860 | JGI IMG/M metagenome (GOLD analysis project Ga0115846, IMG submission 83860) | reverse complement strand
AGTCTCTGTTTCAATGCAAGCAGCTGAAGCGGGCGGCACTTGGTCGTGTGGCCACCATTCTGAAAAGACTCAAGGACTCACTCCAGTACCTAGAGAGTGTCCGTCAGCATCTGGGTCGTCTGCCCTCGATCGATCCCAATACTCGCACTCTGCTGATCTGTGGCTACCCTAACGTCGGTAAAAGTAGTTTTCTCAAGACCATTTCCAAAGCGGATGTAGATGTTCAGCCTTATGCCTTCACTACGAAGAGTCTTTTCGTTGGGCATTTTGACTACAAGATGCTGAGATTCCAGGCTATCGATACACCAGGTATTCTGGACCATCCCCTGGAAGAGATGAATACGATCGAGATGCAGTCCATAACGGCAATCGCTCATTTGCGTAGCTCCGTGTTGTACTTCATCGATCTAAGCGAGCAATGCGGATACAGCATTGCCAGCCAAGTTGCGCTCTTCCATTCAATCAAGCCACTCCTGGCAAACAAGATCATTACCATCGTTGCGAACAAGTCGGACGTCATGAAATTAGAGGATTTGGACACTCAGACCCGGGCCTTGGTGGACACCATGCTACAGTCTTCTGGCGACACTCAGCTGCTGGAAATGTCTTGTACATCTACCGAGGGAGTAATGGCGGTGAGGAATGCAGCTGCGGACAGGTTGATCGCGATGCGTCAGCAAGAGAAACTCCAGGGAGCAACAAACAGTCAAGGACAAGTCACTGGTCGCGCCGCGGAGTTGATGCGTCGCATACATGTCGCACAGCCGCTCGGAGGTGTTACTCGCGAGACTTTTATACCGGAATCTGTGCTGAACAGGATGAAGTACACAAAGGACGATCCAAACCGGCCGCGCCTTGAGCGTGACATTGAGGAAGAGAACGGTGGTGCCGGTGTTTACAACATCGACCTGAAGAAGAACTACCTGCTGGAAGACGACGATTGGAAGCACGACAAGGTACCCGAATTTGTTAATGGCAGGAACGTTTACGACTTCATCGATCCAGACATCGAGGCGAAGCTGGCAGCTCTTGAAGAAGAGGAAGAGCAAAAAGAGGCGAACGGTTTCTACGATAGCGACGATTCACTTGAAGATGTTGAGGAAGCGGAAATGTCGCGGAAGGCAGAGTTGATCCGGGAGAAGAGGCAGCTGATCAGGAATGAGGCGAAGATGAGGAAGAGTCTGAAGAACCGCGCTATTATACCACGAGCGAAGAGGACCAGGACGATTGGCCAAATGGAGGACCATCTCGAGTCACTTGGCTATGATGCGTCAAATCTTGCCGAACGCGCTCGCTCGCAAACTCGCGGCAGGAGCAGCGTCCGGGGTCGCTCCGAAGCGACTGGAGATGGTGATGCAATGGACGTCGACACGCCTTTGACGGCCAGCCAGCGCGCCAAGAGCAGAGGAAGGAGTCAGAGCACAAACAGGAGGGAAGATGGTGTCACAAATGAGTTGGCGAGGACGAAGGCTGAGCGTCTTTCGAAGTTGGGACAGAAGAAGATGAACAGGATGGCTAGGCAGGGTGAGGCTGACAGGCATACGACCGCGAGCTTGCCGAAGCACTTGCTTGCGGGTAAGCGGAAGATGGGTTCGACGAGGAGTCGCTAAACGGTAGTGTTGTTTGTGTGCTCTTTCCGTCTCTTGCTGGTATCGGCGTAGAAGGGGATGACATGGATGGGGCTGGTGTTGAGGAAGCGTGCATACCTTTGCTGGGTAGCCTGTATGCCTGATATATTGACTCCGAAAAGTATGATACCAGTGCGGGTACACAGAATACAGACAGATTCTTTTCGAAAGCTCTTCTGCATATCAAGTCTATGAACGTGGCCGTTCTTGTTCTCATGCGTCGCCGGGCTGACGCAGCATTTTGACATTCCGCTCCGCTCCCGCATCACAACCACAACCCTCGCTACATCATGCCACCAGTGGTAGATAAAGTGATCCACTTTGGCCCCTTCAACGTGACCAAGCAGGTGCGGTCCACCTCGATCCTTCCACCCGTCCTAGCTAACATTTCTCGCACAGGTCTTCTACACCACTCCCCTCTCCTTCGCACTCGTGAACCTCAAACCCCTCCTCCCGGGCCACGTCCTCATCTCCCCGCTCCGCGTCGTCCCCCGCTTCTCCTCGCTCACGCCCGCCGAAGTATCAGATCTCTTCCTCACCGCGCAGCGCGTCGGCCGCGTCGTCGAAAGACTGTACGATGCGAGCGCGCTGAACATCGCGATCCAAGACGGCGAGGACGCGGGACAGAGCGTGAAGCACGTGCACGCGCACGTCATCCCGCGGAAGCGGGCTGATTTGGGGGAGGGGATGGGGGATCGGATTTACGAGATGATGGAGGGGGAGGAGGGCGATGTGGGGGCCGAGTTGAGGAGGAGGGCGAGATTTCCGAAGCCGGATGAGCAGGGCAGGACTGCTAGGAGCGAGGAGGAGATGCAGAGGGAGGCGCAGTGGCTGGCTGGGGAAATGGAGAAGGAAGGGTCTTGAGGCACAGTTCGTCGCGTCCGTGGAGCAATCGTGGAGTGGCACGAAGCAAAGTATTGTCGGTTCGTCTGCCATTGTTGGGTTCTCATTTCTTCTCTGATTGAGCGGTTGATTCAGTGTTACCTAATCCAACCCACTAAACAGACCAGGCTGGCAGCAAGTTGGGACGGGAGTATCACATGGATGATGGACGCGAGCAGCACTGCCCAAAAAGTTTACAACACTAACGAATTCTGAAAGGCACGCGAAGCGACGGTAACATTAACTGATCTGCTTCAGTCTTGCTTGGAGCCACTGTCCATCGGCAAACCGGATATGTCTAACTTCCTTAAGAACAATCAAGGAGTCGTTCAGAGGTTTTAGCATGAACACCTGCAATCAATATGTCTTTGTGCTTCAGCGCGTTTCGCAACTGGTACCCTGAAGTTCAGGAGATTCACACATCTACCTGGATAGCTAACCTTATGAAGGGAAAGAAGATTAATTGAGACTTGTGAGCTAGTGAGATAATCTCGTCTCTATTCAAAATAGGTACCTAGTACCCTGTTCCAAGGAAATCACAACCTAAGCAGAGTTTGAGATCTTGCAAGCAAAATAACAATCAGAACCATTCTCGGATGCATACGCTGCGAGCAAACTAGTGTCGCCTTAACTGGTGCTACACGCTCAAACGCCTCATAAAAACGCCAACGCTAGACGACCACGCTCCGCTCGAAGTGCAACCTTGCTAAAACCAAACGCCGCAAAGAGATCATGCACTCAATGCTTTTCAGATGTTGTATCCGGCGCTTCTGAGCAACAACTTCGCCGCCTCAGTAGCCGCGACCGTGGCGGCCTCCGTCGCACTTGCGCCACCCTCGGGAATCCCCCCTTCACCGCCCTCTCCACTTCCACTAGCAGTCTCCTCACCCTCGATTGGATTCGGGTAGTAGAACGCCGAAAGTGCAATGATGACATAGACAATGAAACACAGCAGGCCCTCGAGGTAGTTGCTCTTGCCATCACGTAGGAAGTTTCCGACTACGAGAATGGCTAGAATGAGGACAGCAGCGTCAAAGATCTCAAAATTGAGATCCATGTTGATGGCCAGACCCCATCCGACGAACACGATGATGGGCGTGTTGAGCAGGGCGGTCTGTATGCAGGCACCGAGGACGTGCGAGAGCGCGAAATTCATTTGGTTGTCGTACGCTTCGTCGATGGCCGTGAGATGTTCAGCTGCCTTCTCGACCAGGGGTACGAGAATGAGACCGAGGAAGCTGCCACAGGTTAGCAGGATACTAGCAATCTTTCGGAATGGCAGCTGCCTACGCATCAGAGATGTGCCGGTTCAAAACGAGCCAGTGAATCTGCTCGACCATGAAGACTGCGACTAGGGCGACGCAAGTTAGAGCGATGAGGATACCAACCATTGACTCGGTGAATGTTAGTTTCTCCTTCTGGAGATCGCGATGACGATCCGCGTCCTTGTGCTCATCTCCCTCGAACAAGTCCTCGTACAGACCGTGATGGGTGCGCATTTGAAACCACACGTAACACACGAACGCCACCAGCAGCAGGATCGCTGTGCCGCGGCTGATCTTGAGTGTGCTGTTTTCGAGATTCGTGGCTTCGGGATTGTTCGCAAGGGCCTGGTAGAAGATTGCTGGCACAATCAGACCCAGACCGGCTACGAGGAGCAGACCAGATCCGACCTCAGACACGGCGTCGTGAAATTCCTGCTCGTCACGTTTGAGGCCACCAAAGAAGAAGCAGAGACCGAGACAGAGAAGGAGGTTGGCCAGGATGGAACCGAGGATGGCGGCTTTGATAATGGGGACTGGGTCGACGCCGTGGTTGCTTTGCGATACGAGGAGTACGACGAAGATGATCAGCTCAACGAGGGAGCCGAAAGTCACTTCGAGGATGACGCCGAAAACTTTGGGCAGTTTGCGCGCGAGTTCCTGGCCGCAGAAGCCGAGAAGGTTGGCTGCGGGAATCATGGCGATGTAGTTCAGGACGAAGATCCACAGATTGAGGTCTGGACGGGCAAAATGCTGGTGGAGAGCATGTTGTATCAGCCATCTGTTCGATCGGATTGAGGAAGACGAAGCTGAAATGGAGAGAGCATACTATAGCAATAGCAGCGGGTACAAACGGCCACAACACGTTGACAACCATTGACACATGACTGCTGCTTTTCCAGCAGATCTTCAGGAACTTCAACGGATGGAAGCCTCGACGGTAACTCTCGCCCTCAATTGCAATGTACGCCGTGTGCTGTTCGGGGTGCTTATGAAACGGCAAGCGGTGTTTCTTGGGTGCACCTCCATGCTCTGCACTCATGTCGCCATTGTAGTCCGGTTTTGGCTCAGAAGTGTACCGGTCAACTGGTTGTCGAGACATTGAGTAGTTTTTGCTTTGCCGAGAGCCTGGCGGTGGTTTTGGTCGCGTTGTCATGGTAGGGGGTTCAGGGTGTAAACGAGGACGGGAGGTGAGTCTCTGGGCGCCTTCGCAGAATCCGTGAGCGACACTCAGGGCTGGGTCTTAGGTGAGTTGGTGGGCAGTAGAAGACGAGTGTCACGTCACCAAAGGGAATTTAAGGAGTGTGAGAGACTGAGGCGGTGGTCAGGTTAAGTTGCGTTTCAGCGCGCGTCCAGCAGGTTTACTGTATGGCGCCGAGGAAGCGTCCATGGATGAGCTGGCAAGGCACAAGCCACACCGTCTAATTGGACGAGACGTCATCTTGCATGCTCTGCGTTACAGAAGTGCTTTCTTTCGCGTCTTGTGTTTGTTTTCTAGATGCGTTTGTGTAGAAAGAGGGTACGATATTGGTTTGTTTGGGTGGCTCCATGCTCATGTGCAGCATCCCTTTCCCGCATCGCTTGTTGGGTCTTGAGCTTTCTTGAATACGGTCAAGACTTGCTGAAGCTCCCTTGACCACGCCTTTTCCGTCACTAGACATTCTTGGCTTTGGAAGCCAACCTTGGAACTTGCATGTTCCCCATCATCAGGAGGCGGGGAACAACTCAGCTGAAGACCAGGACTGGGGTAGTCGAATTATACCTTTTCTTCTAACGGGTCAAAAATGGAACAAGAAATTTCGAGCCTTGCTCGTGTCTCAATGCCTATCGAAGCACTAAAAATTATCCGTGCGAACCTTTTTACGTGTGACATGTTTTGTTTGGAAGGGTCACGTGACCTGTTCTTGCTCCCAAGGCTATACTAGGCAAATGTAATCTGTCAGTATGACAAAGCGATAAATATCATTACATTAGCGTATTTTGCTGCTGCAAGAAAGATACGATACTTTTGACCTTGACTCTTAATTGCTATTGCGGCTGCTCGGTGCTCAATCACGCAGAGTCCAAGCTCCATGATCCTGTCGTCAGTTGACGCCTTCTGCTTCTCCTTAGTATTTCACCCTGGCCTTGCCTGATTCCTCCACCTCCCGTGGGCTCCGTGCCAAACCCTCATCTCCGCCCACTGATCCTGCGGCTCTTCTTTGTACCCCGAAAACCACGCCCCAAACGCCTCATACGGGAAGATCAGTACATCGCCCACCCTCACAGGCTTCATAGTCATGGCTCCATCGAGTAGTCTGAAATCGAAGCCCCACCGCGCGTGCAGATACCTCCACACGCTGTTCGCCCACAGACAAGGACCTGTATATTCGAAAACCTTGTCATCCAATTCCGAGGCGGACAATTCGGAGCTGATGTTTTGTGCGTTTTGCACGATGGTGCTGATCGCGTCCAGAAGGGCAGGGTGGCCTGGCGTCGCGCCGAATGTGGACTGGACGACTTGCAGGCCGCAGTAGTGCAGGTTTTGCCATCCCATGGGAAGGGACTCAATGGCTACAATGAGTTGAGGTGCGCATTCGTTAACGTAAAGACACTCCTCTTTTGGATTGTGGTGGCGACGTAGCTCCGCGGTGACGTGAGCGAGGGTAGGATCCGTAAGGTCGATGGTGGAGTTGCGGTCCCATTCGGCGATGGGCACAACGGAGCAGGTATCGGAGTCAGTGTATCTGCTCTTGGGTCACCCATGTTTCCACAAGTTCCATCGATATCAGATACTCACAGTCCTCCACCTTGGAAGATTGAAAGGTAGCGGAAAATATCTGACCTCATCACATCGCGGGGCAGCTCGAAGAATGCTTGCCGCAATGCTGTCGAGGAAGCGTGATTATTCATCCAGCCCACCATGTCTGAGTCGTCATATAGATTATATCCCCAATCTGGATTTTGCTTTCCCCAAAGCTCAAAATGCGGCGCCTCTTCAAAGAGCTCGGACTTGTTCTTCTGATTCGATACGATTCTGTGGCCGAGCGAAGGCCCTAGATCGCGGTCCTGATATGGGAATATTTCGCCGCTCTCGTGCAACATTAGCGCGTCGGCTGTTTTGTCCAGCGCATGATGAAGCGAGCTAGATGGACCGCGACGGTAGGACCGGCCAAGTATCGTCTTTGAGGTCGACAGTAAACGTTGCGAGTACGATGCCAAGTCTATCATAGAGGCGTTTCCGATATCTAGATTCAGATCGGCCCTGCTGGTCTCGGAATCGTAGTCCTGGTTAAGCTCGTGCAACCGCAGCTGGGCAATTCGGATCAATGCTTCCCGATATGGGTCCGTTTGCTGGTATCGCTGGAAGAGCAAGAAGACCAGAGCACCGAGGCAGAGCAGGATGTAGGGTCTATAACGGGACGAAAAGCTACGCTTTGCGGGGTGCTCATACTGGCTCGGAAGCCTGGTTTTTGAATGCACATTATGCATCAGAGAAGGAGGTTCTTCGTACAGGCTGGGACATGACTGTCTGAGATGGTGCTCTAATTGTGGAAATGAAAGTACATGACTGACGCGAGAAAGGAATGCAATCGCCCTTGTGAGGTTTCGCGTCATTTGCGAGGAATGAGGGAGGAGGCCACCGTGAGAGCGAACCGTAGAACGAGAACATTGCGACCCTCAGTCATATTATTACACAAAGCGAGTAAGCTTAACGAAAAGGAAAGACACCACACCCTCTATGCGTCCGAGTCATTGACGTACTCCGTACCATCGGCGTTACCTAGGGCAGCGCTAGGCGTCAAACGAGAGCGCTTGTCAGCAACGGATCAAGCCAAGCGCGAAGCCAGACGACCGTGCTCCCCTCCCCTTAAGACGCTGACTGGGGTAAAATCGGCGCAGATACGTGTATAGGAATCCAGCCTTTCCTAGACGTAAGCCACTACTACACATTTTGCCTTGCTTCTGGTTAAGCCCCAACCTAAAAAGTGCCAACAATCGCCCGTTGTGGTATCGCATAGACAAAACTGCACACAGAGTGCTGAGCTCTGGCTTTACCGATCCTTTATCTAGCAGATATCTCTACGATTAACAAGCGTGAGAAGATCGATGCTGTGATGGAATGAGGCTCATGAGCGGACCCATCCCTTTGTGGTTCTCTCCGAAGCACAGCACTGCCGTAGTGAGCGGGAACAGAGGATAAGGTTTGGCTGCGAGGTATCGTACGATGCAGGGGCAATATGAGTGCGTGGCTTGACTATCTGTTATGATGGAAAGGTGACATTGCGGAAACGAAGACGGAATCGGAGGTCCGCAAGCGATCACGTGCTCGCGCTCAGTACCATAAGGTACACATGAGTGCGGTGCGGTACAGTATGTCATGTAGTAAGCGCTCATGTTCTTCGGCCAATATGCTTCAACTGGCATCCTCTGAATGACTGGCATAACCCTCAAGACTACAGCATCCGCCTGTCAAACTTAGATCAATGTGACTCCAACATTATATGGGCCACGCAAAATTGTCGCTATTACACTGTGGCCAGAAGGTCAAACATATACAGTGCATTTTCGGCAAGCAACATAGGGGGTTTTGAGGCTGTCAATCGCTCCCCAGCACATAGTGTCATTACTTTCCTACGCTTACTCTCTAAGCATGTGAAAAACCTCCCAGCCCTCCCTCAAACCAACGACACCTACCGCAGGCACGTGTTCGACTTCATGTTTCTGCCAGAGACATCTATAACGATTGGAGAAACTTAAACCAGGTACGCGCCGCCATTCTTAGGGAAGAGCGACAAAGGCCCCACATCGAGATACCGCGCGAAGCCGCAGCCAGCGACGAGGTGTCTCGAAGCTCCAGCTCATTGCCGAAGTGGCGTGCAGACTGGCTCGATAACGGAGTGGAGACGGACCACATGATTGCGAGGCAAGCTTGGAAGGTATTCGTAAAGTGCAAGTAGGCCAGAGAAGACAGGGGCAAGCATAGAGAGCTGGCTCAGCACGCGGAAGACGCGGAGCGTGAAGACCAAAAGTAAGGGTGCGACTGGAGAAAGAAATGCTGGAGAGCGGTGCGAACAGGACAACGAAGATCAAAACTGAAGAGGAGTAGACAAAATGCGCATAATTGGTCAGATCCGACAAGCAGACGCCTGGCAATGCTCCCGCTTCCCTAATCCATGACTCCACAAAGAAGAAAACTAATGGGGTATCAATATTCCTGTCTTACATCCTCATCTTCAAGGGATGTCCACCCTGAGTGTACAGCCACTCCTCCAAGCTCCCCACGTCCACATCCTCAAAAATCAAAAACAGATATTTTAACGTCTTCGCTGCAAACCAACCCTCACTATGATCCACTAGCCTCACGCTGCCCGGCTGGGCCATGACGTCCGCCACCATCGCATACCCGTACGGTGTCCTGCAATGATTCTCAATCGCCATAAACGCATCCCATGCCCACTCCCTATACCTTGCTTCACCTGTGACACGCCAAGCGTAGAAGAGGGACTCAAAGTACTCAGATCGGAGCTTGTACTGGGCATCGGCGACGAAGAAGCCATGGTCTTTGAGCTCAGATTCTTGGCGGGTGGATTGGGGCTTGAAGTGCGATTTCTGGCGCGGGGTGGATGATATCCAGTTCACTGCTTCAGGGGCCAAGCCGGTGGGTGTGGAGTCGTATAAGTGGTGGCAAGTCTCTAGCAGCGCCTGGCCGAGGGTGATGAGGGAGGAGATGTTGAAGTGTGCGCCGCCGTAGATGAGATTCCCTGGGGCGGAACAGGCGGCGTGGCTCATCTCATTGAGGAATGTGCCGTCCTCGTAAACTTCACCGATAAGAAGGTGTACGGCCTTTTCATTGTCTGTTGGGGTGGAGCGACTGCTTAGGTTGTGGCGGATCGCAGAGGCGGCTTCTAGCCAGCGCTCTTCGTACTTTTTCGCGTATCGATCGTGCGGACTCAAGATTGCCATTTTTAGGAGATATTCATAGTAGCTGTTGTCGCCGTAATCCCACCCCTTCGCATGGGCCAAGGGGGCGCCAGTAACCACATCGAGAGGTCCGTCAACAAGCCCGGGCATGGTCTCGATGTACTTGTTCCATACGAACGGCGACCAAGCTTGCTGGGAGAGCGCGAAATAGCTGTGGTTCCCGGTCAGATCGCTTACAAGGCAGTTTTCCAAGATGCTGCTTCCAGCGCGTGCGGGCCCGCTCGCTGGACTATCATAACGCGGCTTAGCTGAACTCGCTTTCCAACCCTCTCGTGGCTCGGGCTTCCCAGCGTTTTCGCCAAAATCGACTCGTGGCCATGGCAGGCCCGTAGGGCTACGATACGCAAAGGCAAGCTTATCACCCAACCTCTTCACCTGCTCCACAACCCCATCCCTCTGCTCCTTCCCAACTACATCCTCCGGCACCCATCCCTCGTCCAGCAACTTCACCATCCCAACCATACCCCCCAACTCCCTAATGGTCGTCTCGTACGGATCCACCAGCCCCTCCGCCTTCTCAAAATCCACCTCCTCAACCACATATCCCACCACCAAACTCAACTCCTTCCACAGCCCCATCACCGCCAGCGTCGTTCCGCTCTCTACCGCGAAACTGCCCCACCCATTCCGCTCACTCTCCCAGCCGCCAGACACGGGCTTGATTGCATCGTATCCCCATGCTCTGCTTCTGTAATTCCAGAATAACTCTGTCATAACCTGCTTGATCCTCTCCGCGCGCTCATCCTGACTGCGCGTGACGTTCGTGCCGAACCATTCCTGCCGCTGTATACTTGCCTTGCGGCTTCGAGGGAGCGGCTGGTAGGGGTACAGGGTGGTGTAGAGCAGGTAGAAGCCGATGATTATGGCGGCGGAGGCGAGCTTGAAGAAGGCGTCGGGGTTGCGGCGGAAGCTGCGCAAGACGTGGGAGGAACGGGCTTTCTCGTTGAGCGATCTGCTGCGCCAGTGTGAGGGTGGTGCCATTGCTGGCTTGCTGGACGCCTTTGAAGCAAGCAAGCAAGCAGACGGGCTTCAGGGAGGTCGTGGGAACTGCCAGTGAGGGAGCTTGCTAGGCCATGTCTCCATAGGTAGTCTCTAACGCTTGTCACGTTTGTACAGATTGACCGCACTCAAAGGGGACACAGACTGGAATTTGAAATCATGTGCCTTTGCTCCCCTAGAGGCCGATCGATATTATACGCGGAATCACCGCTGATTGGCTAGAGTGCACCTCAGCTCCAACACAACACAACATCCTCTACCAGGCCAATATTCCTCCATCTACGGAAACATGGCCATCTGGAGGTACTGGAAGTCAACCATCACACTGAACAACACTGATTGCTCCGTAGGTGGTATAGCGCCCTTACTCCTCGAACGCGTCTCTTCCTCGGTGTTGGAATCATGGCATACGCCGGCTTTGGGATCCTCGCCTCTGATCATGCAGAGAAGACTTTCGGGTTTACGCCTACGGAGGAAGATAAACGAAGGCTGGAAGAGCAGATGCCTAAGATTAGAATGGTCGACCGGGACAACTGAGCATTGTCACGGCGCGGACGCAAGGACCGTCAGCCAAACACAGCGACATAAGCTGAGAACCCTTAGGACAAGAGCCGGCTGGAGACGGTTGAATCGGGGCAATAGGGAAAAGTGTCCATGTACACAAACTGAGTAGAGAAAGCGAAGGCCAACATCCTCCGATTCAGTTATAAGTCCACCGACTACAAAGAAGACGCCAACCTTTAAATTTCAGCAAGAAGCGATGGAGTAGTATCAGTAACAACAGCTGGGGCAACTTTATGGCCTGATTACCGAATTTCCCTATCCAACTGGAACTAAAGGAGGGCGAGTTCTAGAAAGTTGCGTGAAAGAAATAAAGCGGCGAGGGGATCACATCATTACCCAATGGTACGAACAGTACCCATGCAGATCGAATATGAGCGTACCAGAGGCGTACTGGGTACAACCAAATTGGGTGTGGTGCTGACATGGATTCTGAATTGGGAAGCTCAAGCTTTAGTAGAACATCGGCCGTTACGAAGGGCATTGTATAAACGCAAACTGTGTGCGGAGGATGAGCATTGTGGTCCAAAGATCTATGGTCTTGCTGAACGGCGACTACGCGGGATATAGAGGCTGTTCGGCAATCGAGGCTTTAGCCCACACACATGCATAGATCTTCCCACACCGTACCGTACGATCAACCGTGTTTGGAAGATCTATAAGGGCACGATAGCTTCCCGGAGGTACGGATACTAGTCCGGTCTAATAAACGACAGGATAGTACTCTAGAGGTTCCTTCTACGTGTATTTGAAGGCTATATTAACGCTCACATTGTATCAACTTCGTGCTTTCTTACGCATAGGCTTATATTGAAGTGTGAAAGTTAATGGGATTTACACAAGCAAAACTCAGAAGCTGTAACGCGTTAGGAACTCTACGGTAAGAGATACTAAGGTTGATAGTAGTCATAGTTGTAATGATCTGCTTATGACAGTGTATCTATGAAACAATACTAAGATAGGCTACGGAGCAATGATGCACCTAGATACCCACCAGCATTCAAATCCTAAGACCTATTGTTGGTGCATACACAGACAGCATACGAGAACACACAGAAACAGCTGATTTTAGGTGCTCGGAGCTGCTACGTGGTGCTTTCTGTCAACTTCATACTGAACGGTCTGTACACGACTCTGGTTACAGAACAGGCTCATACACCCGGTGAGCATATGAGACCGAGATTTTGCCCTGTCAGCAACCCAGTTGGGCACTCACGCTCGGTACAACACTCCGTAAACAGTCAGGACTCAGATTGTGCTCACTTAGAGCAGACGGCTTAGCTATTCTGCAGAATCAATCTGTCTTCCACTATTGGTGCGCCTTCAAGCTAGCTAGATAATAAGCATCTGCTCCATAATGCCAGACGTGACTACACCTCGCAATGCATTTCTAAAGTGTTGAAGGTTCCGTCGCCCTCCTATGCTCATCCCATCGTCTCGTCATCTCATACCACGTGAAACCTTGCCTCGTCCACTACCACTTCTTTGACACGAATTCAACCAGAGAACCTAAATCGACTCGCCTCCAGTCGCCCCAACCCCTCTCTAGGCGCCACATTCCTCCTTCGATATGAGTTCGTGAAGTCCTGCAACAGCGTCCTGATCTTCCTAACCTCTCCGCTCTGAATCCGTTGTTGAATATTGTTCAGCAACCTCTCGCTCTCCTGCGAACTGATGCTGCCCTGCGGTAACATGCCCACTGTGCCTCTCACCCAAGCAGCCATCATGTCTGGCACTACCTGAAACATCGCAAGCAGCACGCCGCTAGCGTCTGGGAAGCAATCGCGCGGAAAGGAGTACATCATGCCCGTCATGACGCGCTGGGTCATTGCTTCACCCTGTTCTGCAAGCAGTTCTCGCACGCGGGCGCGGACTTCGGGCGGGTTGGTCCGAGCAGCTTCCGGTTGGTCGAAGTGGGATGATGGTGAGGATTCATCGCCGTATGCCAGGAAGTCGCGGAGGAAGTGGAGGGTGGAGATGATCGGTTCTTCTTTCAGGAGAGTAAGAGAGGTCGAGGCGGCGGAGAGGATAGGCGACATGAGCTGCGAGGGAATGACACGGTATGGGTAGAACAGAAGAATATCGATGGAGAGACGGAAGAAGTCGTCGATGACGTCCGGCAGTTCTTCTGGTGGAAGGTCGTTGAGAGCGCGCAGGAATGTCGTGGCTTGTTGCTCGAAGAAGTGGAAGATTGCCGCGGTCGTGGCTTCATCGACGTGCTCTGTTCCTTCAGAGAACTCTCTTACGATGCTGTCTGTGGCCCAAAGGAAACATCCTTGTCGTGAAGCCTCGAAGCCGGACGAGAGCTTCTCGGCCAGTTGCGGTAGCAAAGGCGTCATCGCTATCCGATAAGACAGAACCATATACCTGTAGCATCGACATACACGCTCGAGTATTGGTGTGAAGGTGATGAAGTTGTCCACGAGCGCGCCGAGGAATGGCATGATTTCCTGGCAATATTTTACTGCTGGATGCTCTTGGCCTTGTGGAACGTAAGGTTGGACAACCTGGAAGAACGTAGTGAGAAGTTGTACCTTGTCTGCTATAGCGAGCTTAGGGGGATCTGTTGTCGCATTCGAAGCTGTAGCCATAACGCTCTGTACGATAGGGTCGCAGTAGAGCTTTAAGCTGTTATAGATCTGGTCAGGCGGCAATCGTGCTACCACTGAAGCAACGCCGTCTGTAACTTCTTCCTGACTACTGGGCGGAAGCGTGTCCAAGACCTGAGAATAGAATTGTTGAAGCTGCGCGCTGTAGTCTTTAAGTAACTCTGCACAGTCGTTACAGAAATACTTCAGTGAAAGTGCTGCAGCATTGACGACTTCCTTTGAAGGGTATTGGAACGCCGCCATGATGAAATTTAGCTGCGGCTGGAGCGTATCCGGATGTTGTGCGGTCCATTCGGTATACCGGCCAAGCGTCATTACTGCTTGGAAGCGGACCTTTTGATGATCGGGTATCTGTACGATCAACGGGATAAGTTGTGGTAACATGATGTTCTCGTCCGGTGGCACCATCCTGCCCAATGATCGCATGCTAAACAGAGGTGCCTCTAGCTTCTGCCAATGCGGAACATGTCCAGCACTTGCTTGAGCACCATACTTCGTAACCCACTGATCGATCAACAAGTATGACTTTTGCAAGCAATCCGTCACACCGATCACTTCAGAGCAATCCTTCAAGACATCGCCCATCTGGTGGCGAAATTCTCGGAACTTTTCCTCTTGCTCGCGATCGCCCTCAAAAAGATCCTTCTCGTTGCCGGACTCTGGCATTGGGAACTCAAGGTGACCAATCATAATGTCCACGAGCTTGGAAAACACGTCGATGTATTGCATCCTGGCGTCCACGTACTTGTCCAGTGTCAGGTACTGCTTGAAATCGTACCAGAACTTGAAGGTTACCGAGACGACATCTTTGTCCTTGTCTCGCGCGCAACTCTCTAATATGCCCTCTACCAGATCTCGGAACTCCTGCGGCAACCTTGAAATAAGGACAACCCAGGCCTCGCCGGCTTCGGAGAATATTCTGGAGATGCCCTTGAAAGTATCAGTATCCTCTTCGTCAGCAGCCTGGGCAATCTTTGGTCGCAATGATATTATGCGTGGATATAAAGTTTGTATGGTGCTCATACACTCGTCCACATCTCTCGTCTCATTCAGGATCGTGGAAAGGCATTCCACTGCGGCTTCGAATGGCTCAACAGCGGACAAAGCGTTGGTGATTGTGTCGAGAAGTGGCGAGTTAACGATGTCGTTCATCGGGACCTCCTTGGACCATGAAGTTATACACTCCAGCAACTGAGGGTTTTTTGCAGCGGATGCTATCGGCTGTAAGTCAACTTTGTCCTTCTGAGCGTGTGGGGCGCCTTACCTGATGACTGAGCGTACTGTGTCAGGAGGGCTAGTACCTGCTGTGCATTATCCTCTAGCAGCTCCTTTGTCCTCTCTATCAACTCATCTTCCTAGTAGACGCGGATGTATTAGACTCTGATACTGGTGTGTGGTATCGCTGATAGGCGCCCGAGAAAGGATTGTGCCACGGCCGAACATACACTCAAGTTAATCTTGCGTCCTTCCGTGACTTCTTCAGGAAGGACATGTAGAAACTCCAAGACACACGGGATACTTTGAGGATCATTGCCTAGTGTAGACAATATGAGAGGGAGCACGTCTTTCCACTCGGTCATCTGTATCGCCAGATTTGCCAGGCAGACGCATAGTTGTGTCCGTATCGGCTTTGGGCCAGCGCGAAAGGTAGCGAGAAGTGAAAGGAGGGTATCCCTGAGGGACGGTAATGATTCGCGAGGAAGCTGGTGGACGTCATATATGATCTGTACGCTTCAGTATGATACCTACGTCCTCAGAGCCCAGCGTAGTACCTACTTTGCCCTTCAACGTCGTCGCCGCAAACATCTTACCCTGTACGGTAGCCCCATCCGACTGCAATATCGCAAACGTGGTATTCCATGCTTCTGGAGTTTTTTGGAACTTGTCGAGGAACTCATGTGCCTGCCCTTTCTGCGCACGATCTGTGTTTGACTGCATCGTGTCCACGGCTGCCAAAACTGGCGCATAACCATTTGTTGTAGCCATAGCGGTTGCAGTGAGCGCAGAGAGGGCGGACGAGTACAGGGTTTCGGAGGTCTCGAATCACGAGAGGTTCATCTATGAAGCCGGCGAGTTTGTCAGCATGAGAGCTCTGGGACATACAGAGTGGTTGTAGATTATGCTGCAATTGTTAAAAGCTCGGCTGTTTCCTGTGAGTCTGTTCGCACCTACAAATGTTCGTCACGTGCTGTGACGTGTCTGTCTTATGTAAGCATTGGCCAGTATCACAGCCTCTCTATAATAATCCATTTAGAGAAAACTTCCTCTTCAGGTGATCCTGTCCATAGGTTTACAGTGACATGAGATAGACCTCTATAGACATTGTGAATCCACGCATTTCACTCGTCTCTTGGGTTAACACTACCAAGCAGATCATTCTTCAATCTTGGACCCCCGGGTTTCTCGAACGTATTGCTACTGTGCACGTATCCACAATGTCACTTAAAAGCAAGCTCGATCCATTTGAGGTCTATAATGCTACCTACAAAGTGATTAAAGGCCACGACATCGACGCGTCAATCCTGATACCCGCGAATCTCAAGGATGGCAAGCACCCACTGATCGTGAGATGGCATGGAGGATTCCTCATAGGGGGCTCCAGGCTTTTCCTGCCATGGTTTCCGCAATGGATTCTCGATTATGCCGTATTCAAAGGCGCAGTGCTCATCTCTCCAGACTACCGTCTGATGCCTGAGGCAAACGGCCTAGACATTCTAGCGGACCTTTCACACTTCTGGAAATGGATTCATTCAGGACTACAGCAGGAGTTGTACAAGATGTCGAGCGCGCTGGGGTGGAAGAGAGAGGTAAATGTCGATATCGAGAACATACTTGTAGTTGGAGAGTCAGCTGGTGGATACTTGGCCCTCCAGTCTGCGCTACTTCACGCAAACGCCGGCATCAAAGCATGCATTGCAGCGTATCCAGTCATTGATATCAAGTCACGCTTCTTTTCCGAGGACTACCCAAAGCCAATGCTTATTTTCAAAGAGAACGTTCCGCTCGGAAGACTCGAAGCGCACATTGCCAATACCAAGCCTGGGACTGTAGTGACAGCAGATGGATGGCCTCCTGAACGCATAGATCTAGCAATCTGTGCGGTTCAGCGTGGCCGATATCTGGATCTGATCGGCAAGGAGAGGATACTATTTCCCCTCGAGAACCTTGAGTATGCTAAGAACATCCCCGCTATCTGGGTGTATCATGGGAAGCAAGACTCTGCTGTTCCCGTTGAGCACAGTATAAGCTTTGTGAAGCGCTTGAAGGAGCTTCATCCCGATGCTCTCGTGCATCTGACCTTGGAGGAGGGAGAGCATGGACTCGATGCCGAAGTCACGCTGTCCACACCATGGGTCAAAGAGGGACTGGAAATGGTGAAGCAGCATTGGCCTAGTGCCGCACCGAGGATGTGATCCCTTAAAGGTTCTGTGCAGTGTGGTATATGGAAAGGTCCTGTAGATAGTCCATTCGATACCCAATACCACCAGATGGAGCTGGATGTGCTCCCACGCAGGTAGTAGAATCGTGTCGAGTTCCTCACGTATAGATGAAGCCATCTGGGTTGCACTTTGAACTGCAACACGAGATCACATGACAGCGTGTTTGACGTTCGGTATCCTACCCAACGGCCTCCGATTACCGGAGCCAGCGGGGCACGGCTGATCATGCCGTGAGACTCTGTAGAGCTTCGAGCCGCGCAAAAGGAAGGTTTTCGAAGGAGTCTGAGAAGCTTGAAGAGCGGGGCGAGGGGGATTCTTGGCTCTTGAGATTCTCGCAACCGGCTCGCCTGAGAAGCTCCACTCAGCATCCTCTTCCACCCCATGTGTCGAGCGGGAGCCGACTTTTTCTCAACACCAACCGCTACATCATGTCACCGTCTCCATCCCACTTCGAAACATGAACAGGTACTATGACAAAGCTTTCCTCCACGCTCTTGGCGCGGATAAGACCACTGCAGCTCAGCGGTCGGATAAGCCAATTGCATGGAGACGCGATCGCACGGGTCCCTAGCAGAACCTGCGGGGAATCTAGCTGTTGTCCCGGTACCACAATGAGGCTGTCTTGGCCTGCATCGTGAGCTTGACAAGGCAGCTCCAGGAGCGTCATCACGTTGAATCTTCTAGAGCTACAAAAGCAAGGCTGTGGAACATTGGACAAGTTGGAGCTCTACAGTCACTGGTGAAGCTCGACAAACAGCCACCACGTCAATCAACCTCTTCACGATCTACCGACTCTCACAATGCCTTCCCTCGTCGCACTTGCAGTTACTGCCTCAGCTTTCCAGCTTACTGCTGCTGCTCCCTGGGGTACCTGGTGGGGACCTAAGAACGGCGGTCATGGTTATGGTCCGGGCAACGGCAACGGCAATGGCAATGGCAACGGCAACGGCAACAACCAACAGGGAATCAATGTTCAGCTCGGTCCAAGGCCCTATTACCTCGTCGACAACATGGATGCGGGTCCATTGAAGGACAAGCTTGAATCGTGTGCCAATGTCGATTTCCAGACTAGCACTTATTCCATCTCCCACCGTGGAGCTCCTCTCATGTTCCCGGAGCACAGTAGGCAAGGTTACATGGCTGCAGCGCGCATGGGCGCCGGAATCATTGAGTGCGATGTCAGCTTCACAAGCGATCGCGAGCTAGTCTGCCGACATTCAAACTGCGACCTCCATTACACAACGAACCTTCTTGAGAATCCCGAGCTTGCCGCTAAATGCTCTGAGCCATTCGTTCCCGCGGACCCAGATGCCGGAACCCCAGCCAGCGCGAAATGCTGCACAAGCGACATCACCTTTGCTGAGTTCAAATCACTGTGCGCTCTCATGGAGGCCACGAGCGCTGATGCTGTGAATACCACGATTGACCAGGGCCGCATTGGCACCACGCCCCGTTGGCGGACAGATATGTATGCCACCTGCGCCGAGCCGATGGGCCACAAGGAGTACATTCAGCTTGTTGACTCCATGGGTCTCGACTTTACTGCCGAGGCCAAGACACCCGAGGTTCCAATGCCTTTCCAAGGTGACTACACTCAGGAAGACTTCGCTCAGCAGATCGTCGACGAGTATAATGAGGCTGGCATCAACTCCAGCCGTGTCTGGCTCCAGTCTTTCCTTCCCGACGATATCTTTTATTGGATCGAGAACGACCCTGACTTCGGCAAGCAAGCCATCTACCTCGATGAGCGTGCGGACCTCAATGCGACTGGCTACGACGAGGCAGTTGCTAGTCTACCAGGCCTCAAGGCTCGTGGTGTCAACATCGTAGCTCCCTCGACTTGGCAGCTCCTCACCAACGAAACTGGCGCCATCACTCCCTCAACCTACGCTACTGCGGCGAAGGCTGCCGGACTTGATATTATCACCTGGTCCCTTGAGCGATCTGGTCCTTTGGCTACCGGCGGTGGGTATTATTACGAATCAGTCATGAACCTGATCAACAACGACGGCGACGAATACACTGTGATTGACGTGCTTGCACAGCAAGTGGGCGTCCTCAAGATCTTCAGCGATTGGGCGGCAACTGTCACCTACTATGCGAACTGCTTTGGACTTGAGTGATGCAAAAACTTTTCTAAGCCCTTCTGCTGAGTGCCTGTGCAGTCGTGTCTTGAACAGTGACGAAAATTTAATGTTTGCTGTTGGTTCTTGTACATAAACCTTACGCCACGTAATATATGGTCATTGCGCCGCTACCCTTTTGGGCGTCAATTGTCTTGCTGCTTGAAGTCATTTGTCACAAAAGGTGTTCAATTCACTATTGCTGATGCCCCATCTGAGAGGCGAATTCTCCAGGATCTGACACTTGAATTAGCTCGTAGAAGAGGTCAATTTGCTTTGTATGTCCCTACTGTGTTGAAAGGGCCGTTCCGTTTCGCAGAAGGACTTTCATTCATACAACTCACCAATTATATGGGAACCAACGAACCTTGAGACTCAAAACACTATGGACTTCGGTTTCGTCAAACGTAAGCACGGGCCGACTGGGGCTGAGATGATGAGGTCCACAGGGCGGCCGTAGCCCTCACGAGCGCCTCCGCATACCCTTGGCAAGGGATCCACGAGGCAAAACCTTCCGTGGCATTGTTGTTAGGCATGACCAGATGCGCTCATGCTTAATGTACTTCGATAGCCAACACGACCAAAACTCTGCGACGCTAGTGGGTATGAATATAGGGGATCCAACGGATGGTCCCCTAGGCCCTTTGACCGTCTACGGCTGGATTCTAATTCCGCCCCCATTCAGCGGGCATGTGACACCCGCACTGGACGTATGGAACCGTCTAAAAAGTATGGGCCTGTTGTGTGCGCCGTGGCAGCAGCACAATGCGGCGATACAGCAGATGTATGCGAGACAACAGCAAGCTGGTGCGCAAGCGGCGGTACTTGGTCAAGAACAGGCTGGTCAGCATGATGGCTTCGGACAGCAACAGCATGGACAACAAGTGGGCTTTGGTCAGCAGCCCGAACAGCAGCCGGCCTTTAGTGGACATCAAGAAGGCTTCGGAAGTCAAGGAGTATCTGGTGAACAGGTCGGATTCGGCCAGCTAGCAGGTTCTGGAGCACAGAGCGGGATTGACCATGGCGCGTTGGGTGGACCGGCTGCAGCGGATGCGCTGCCACAAGTGGGACTTGGGCAGCAGCGAGCAGGATTTGGCGTAGGTGCAAACGTTCATGGTTTTGGGACAGGAGGCCCCCAAGAGTAGGCATATGGTGCGGGAGACTTCCAGCAGGCCGACCCGTCCTTTGCTAACAATATTCCTCAACATCCAGCAAGCCATTTCGTGGATCAAAGGAGAACGATATGCGGAGCGCCTCGTAGTGTCAATCAAGGCTGGACAAGGCGACAGAGATAGCCTCAGTAGGTAACACAATGTCTAGCATTGAGTCTCTTGAGTCATTCAGCCTTTTGACTGGTTTCATTCCCCACTGAACCAATATCAGCACAGGCACATCGACCTTTAGTGCATGCGGAGATCGTCGACTGTTACACTGACATTCCACATCCTTTTTTCTCTACCATCTCTCATTGAGACATCTCCGTTTGCGTCAATCACAATTACTTCGACTCTACAGCAGTTTTCTTTGATCCCTTACGACCTGGCGGTCGGTAGCGGTGTCCAACATGACTTGGCTACCTTCTTCAGATGCAGTATGGGACATGGAGCCCATAGACTACTCTCAGTGTTTCACTCCTGTACCGTCCTCATTGTATGATGTCTCATCTCGATGGCGCCCGCTTATA
>Ga0115846_100476_pt1 | contig 21181 bp, 22 predicted proteins | sample InSIn5gowninarea_2_FD_83860 | JGI IMG/M metagenome (GOLD analysis project Ga0115846, IMG submission 83860) | reverse complement strand
TTATTCCTAAAGGTTTTTTTAATGAGCTATCATAAGCCCTAATCCTGAATGTATCCTCTTCTAAAGGGGGAATGTCTAGACCTTTCTCTTGTAATTGCATCAAAAAATGATTAGAACATAATCTACAGGTGAGGAAAACATTGCATACGATGATGCAGAAAGTGAAGATGAATCCTATGACTACCTCATCCTCAAGCCTGATCACTTAAAAAGAGGTACAATTTCTAAAGGTAAGGCTATTTTGCAAAATGAAGATCTTGATCTTAAGCTTAGAGAGCAAGTAATTGATCTTTTTAATAATTCCTATAATCATAATCCTAGATGGACATTAAATGAGCATAATATTAAGGTTGGAATCCTTCATGATGTTTAAGAAACTACTCCCTTTCATTTGGAACCCTATGAAAAGTAGTTAGAGTTCATAGTTAAATTACTTGATAAAATTGAAGATGAAAAATAGAATAGAATAGGTCCATTTTCTATACTTAAAGAAAAAGAATTGAAAAAGGCACAAGTTCCACCTCAATCCCCTCCACCACCCTTATAAGATAGCTCAACAAATAAAGGCATTAGTACATCTAAAAATAAATTGCTTGATGATGAAGATTTCTTATTTTACTTAAAAAGACCTTTAACTGATAGAATTATTTCTAAAATGCTTACTGGGAAAAAGAGTATTAAGTTTACTAAGTTTAATGGTTTACAAGATCCTAGAATGCATGTTAGAAAATTTTAAGAAGAGGCTATGGAATATATGCATGATGGAGATTTTCTTACTAAGTTATTTTCACATAGTCTGAAGGATGATGCATTGAAGTGGTATTTTCAGCTTATTGAAAAGAGCATTGATAGGTATGAGGATCTAATTGGTTAATTTTTGCAATATTTCAAGTATAATATCACTAAGAAAGTTCATTTCAAATATTTATGCAAAATTAAGCAATTTCCTAATCAATATGTGTTTGATTTTATGAAAATATGGAAGTGTGCAGCTAATCAAATTACTATGCCTGAACAAGATTTGAAAGATACGTTTGTAAATGATTTATTTCCCATATATAAGTTATTGGTTATTTCTAATCATCATATGACATTGGGTGAAATGTTGGATGTTGTGCTTAAAAAAGAGGTTTCTGTTGAAAAGTTGTATGTTATATGTAGATGCCTAAAAATGAATTATTATTTATTAAATAATTCATTTTAGAGCCTCAATGATGTACTATGTAAATAGGGATGAAATAAAACCCTAAGTCATAGTAAAACTATGTCATATGTTTAGTGGACCCTTGTGGTATGTACAAGGGGTCAAAAAGATCAAAGTCATGTAAACTTGTATCATATATAAAGGCATCAATTGATGACCTTAAGCTTTATGAGTAAACAAATATGATGAGGATTCTAGAGAGATTCTAGCACATGATAACATCACTTTGTTATACGCACATATTATTCGTAAGTTACATTCTTATGTTCACTATCTAATGATTATTTTATTTGCTCGTTGTTATATTCTTTATTGCATCTATTATATTGGTTATCTTAAGCCGTCAACGGCATGCCAAATAGAGGATGCCAATGATGTGCAATTAAATGAATATATGCTTATCTTTTATGTATGTTTCTCTTAATGGAATGAATATATGATGATTAAACACAAGTATTTTTCTATTATGTGTTATTGCCATATTTTAGATATACGTGTAAATAAGAAACAAGTAGACCAATAGTGCATTAATTAATCCCCATAAACAATTATATGCATTATTTCATAACTACATTTTGGTGAACTCAAATTTTTTATTTACCTTGCCCTACTGATAAGATTTTGCAAGTTTTTTTTTATAGATTTATGTCACCAGCATCATACACTACTAGGCTGATAGCAATGTAGAAATTGATCCAACAGTCATTTCCCTGATGCAAGAAATGAATAAAAATATGCTCAATATGCAGAAGGTAATTAATACATTGGCTAGTACAGGAAGCTCCACATTTGATCCTACCATTCAAGTTGCACCTTCTAGCTCCTCAAAACCATATAATTTGGATGAATATGATGGCCTCTTCACTTCACCCTTCATGGATGAGATCCAAAAATTTCCCCTACCACCCGAGCACAAGGCCCCCAAGTTCGAGATGTTTAGTGGTGAACAAGATCCCAAACAATATATCATTAGCTTTTAGGAGGAATTCCTTTTGAAGGTAGGATCAGAGGAGATATTGATGGTAAAATTCTTCTTGAGGAGCTTGAAAGGGGATGCTAGTCAATGGTTTTATACTTTGCTAGGAAACTTGACTGATTTGTTCAAGACCTTAGTCAAAGCATTTATGGGCCAATACAAGCACAAAATCAAGGAGCAAAGCAATGTATATGAGCTATGTGCAATCCAAAAAGGAGGCAATGAAACCCTAGAGAAGTATGTTCCATGCTTCAAAAAGGTATGGCAGTCTATTCTAATTAAGTTAGATGAACATGAAATTTATGCTATTTTTTATGAATCTATTGTCCCTATTCTTAATTTACATGCTCCTAGTGCTAAAGATATTACTTTTGGAGTATTAGTATAGTAATTATTGTAGAAAGAGAAAGCATTGTTAGCCTTAGGTGAGCTCAAGTCTGCACCTAACCCCTTTTTGAAAGATACTAGAAAAATATATACAAAGAGAGATGAAAAAATGGTACATATGGTAGATAGACCTAGTTCTCCCCCAAAGATACAAAGATTTCAAAATACAAAAGAAAAATCATATACATTTTCCATACAACCACGCATTATTTTGAGGGATCTAATGAAGAGAGGAATTTTACATCCCCTTGTGCACTCTTCTCAAGATGATAATACTCCCATGGGACTCCTTGATGCCTATTGTACCTACCATCAAAGAAAAGGGCATGCTACAAATTTTTGCAAGACACTATAAGCAACAATATTGGAGCTTGTGAAAAAAGGAAGATACATAATTGATGAAATCCTTTCTAACCAAGGACCCATCATCAATATTGTTTCGAAGGAAAAAGAGGTTTGTGCTAACTTGAGAAGAGAATTCCCATGCAATGTTCCAAATCTAATTACAAATGAACAAGTAAGTATCCCACATGATCCTAAGGTTTATAAGATGATTGATCAATTGAAAAACACACCTACTGAAATTAGTTTATATGATCTCATTTCTACATCTCAAGTTCATAGGGATATACTATATGATCTATTTATGAATGAAACCATCCCTAATAATATTTTAGCTGCTATGTTTTCTGAAAAAATTAGAACCATTAAGGAATGTGATGCTATTTCTTTTTACAAATATGGAAAGCTTAATCAAGAATTGTTATATGAATGTTTCACTTTGTATATCACACCCATGGTTGATGGATGGGAAGTTAAATGTACAATTGTAGATAATGGATCAACTGTAAATGTATGTTCTAATCATTTTTTGATGCAATTACAAGAGAAAGGTCTAGACATTCCCCCTTTAGAAGAGGATACATTCAGGATTAGGGCTTATGATAGCTCATTAAAAAAACCTTTAGGAATAACAACAATTATGATTACTATAGGTATCAAGACTATAGCAATAAAATTCCACGTTGTAGAGTCCAAATTATCATATAACATGCTTTTGGGGAGACCTTGGATACATGACATGGATGCAGTCCCTTCCACATTACATAGTAGACTGAAGTTTGAATTCCAAGGTGAAGTGCATATAGTCATGGGAGATCCTAAGGCATATGCACTATGCAATGTTGCTAACCTAGAAGAGTTTTCCATGTTACCATCACGATATGAGATAGAGAGCTTGGAATTCCCAACACAGAAGGCAAATAATGAAACATAGGTACAGATCACAAAGACATGTATGTGAACTTACAAACTCGATTACAAAGAATTATTTGCATCCATCAAAGACTTGGTACATCCCAAGATACTAGCCATTGAAGGTTGCCATCAACATGCTATCCTGCCAGGAGGTTGCCAGTGGTATGAAAATGATGAAAACAATGATCAAGCTTGCTCTTTTGAAGTTGATATATCGTAACAGACCTCTTCAATAGCCATACCTTCATTTGCTAAAATGGGTAAGATATTTCCCTCTTATTTTATTCATAAGTACATGGTTCAAACTTGTAATTATAAAGGGGGAGGATTAGGAATATTTGAATAAGGAGTACCTACTTTTCTTGATAATTCTAAAACTCAAATGACCACAACAGGCTTGGGTAAAGATGGACAAATAAAATAGAAATGGGGTCCCATTAAGTTTGTTAAAGAATGTAATTTAATAGAATTATCGAAATATATTGATGTGGATACTTTTATTAATGATTCTTTACCTCTTTAATTTGGTTGTTTCAGTACTGATGATGATCTTCTTGAATACTTGGGGGCTCACTAAGAATTTCCCAAGCTTAATGATAAATATAAACCAACTTATATACTTAATGAATATGCTTATTTTGGTCAAGAGGTCAATTTTCATGAAGTATTGTAGGTTTAACTATTAGATATAGTCGAGAATGAAGTACCAAGTTTAGAAGAATTATCTTCCTTGTTGCAAAAAGATCTTACATTTCCACAAGAGGAGTTAAGACACATCAATATTGGCACTTCAGATGATGAGAGATTGCTACAAATTAGAGCAAGTTTACCTCTTCCACAACAAGAAAGGTACAAAAATAAGTTTATTGAGCATTCTAAGAATTTTGCTTGGTCTTATGATGATATGCCAGGGTTAGACCCCTAATTTACTATGCATAATCTACCATTGAAAGAGGGTGCTAAGCCAGTCAAACAAAAACCTAGGAAGATGCACCTTTCTAAGGCCCTATTAGTAAAAAAAGAGATAGAGAAATATTTGAATGCTGGGTTGATTAGGCCTATTGACTATTCTGATTGGATGGCTAATGTTGTTCCTATTTCCAAAATAACTAGTGAAATATGGATATGTACAAATTTTTGATATATTAATATTGCTTGTCCAAAAGATGATTTTCCATTACTAAATATTGATATGATTGTTGATAGTATAGCTAGTCATGATACATTATCATTCATCGATGGATTTTTGGATATAACCAAATTTTGATTAACCTTGCTAATCAACATCAAATAGCTTTTACTACCCCTTGGGGTAATTTTTGTTGGATAGTTATGCCTTTTGGAATTAAAAATGCAGGAGCTATATATCAAAGGGCAATGGTCACAATGTTTCATGGGCATATTCACAAAATTATGGAGGTATATGTTGATGATATTTTAGTCAAAACTAAGAAAGGACAAGATCATCTACAAGCACTTGATGAGGTGTTTACCATTTTGCAAAGGTACAAACTAAGACTTAAACCTCAAAAGTGTGCATTTAGAGTTACTTCTAGTAAACTATTAGGATTCATGGTGTCTAATAGAGGAATAGAAGTAGACCCTAAAAAATTCAAAGCCATTATTAGTATGCTTCCACCTAGAAGTTTGAAATAATTAAGGAGCCTCCAAGGTAAAATAAATTTATTTAGAAGGTTTATTTCCCAACTTGTAGATAAATGTAGGCCATTCACTCATTTGCTAAAAAAGGATGTCAAATTTGTATGGGATGAAAATTATCAAAAAACATTTGAGGATATCAAACAATATTTACTTAATCCTCCCATCTTAGTCCCCATGGATTTTTCAAAACCTACTTACTTATATATCTCAGCCACATTATATGCACTTGGAACAATGCTTGGTCAAAAAGATACAAAAAATAAGGAAAGAGCCATCTATTATCTTAGTAAAACATTGATTGATTATGAGACTAGATACGCCTCTATGGAAAAGATTTGTTATGGTATTATTTTCACTAATGAGAAATTAAGGCATTATCTATTGTATTGCACTACATTTTTTGTTAGTCTTGTTAACCCATTAAAATATCTTATGGCTAAGCATCATCTATCAGGTACACTTGCAAAATGGCTAATGTTGTTACAGGAGTTTGATATAAATGTTGTAAAATAAAATTCAATCAAAGGTCAAGCAATTGAAGATTTGATAGCTAATTTACCTCAAGATGGAGAGACAGTCATCCATGAAGAATTTCTAAACATTTTTTAGGAAAAACCATGCATCCCATAATGTGAAGATTTACTAGAAGGATGTCAGTGGCATGACTTCGATGAAATATCGATCCTTGATGATTACATATGTCTCATGGAGGATGATCCTATTTTCTGGACCCTATATTTTGATGGTTCAAAATGTTCTCATGGAGTAGGAGTAGGTATTATTTTGGTGTCTCCTACAAATTAGGTAATCCCTATGGCATACAAACTTGCTTTTGATTGTACAAATAATATTGCTAAATATGAGGCACTGATTTTAAGGTTAAAAGCTATTGTAGTTATGAAAATTAAGAATATAGAAATATATGGGGATTCCCAACTTGTGGTAAATCAAGTACAAGATTTCTTTGACACTAAGGTGAAAAATTAAAACCCTATAGAAGTCTAGTGACTAATTTGTTGGATCAATTTGATAAATATACTATTCAGAATATCCCAAGAACTAATAACAGGTACATGGATGCAATGGAAAGTGCAACCACACTAGTGCCAATTGAAATTGAAGATGAAGAAACAATCCTTACAATCCGTAAGTCAAGCTCTCCTTCCTATATAGATCATATGAATGAGATTCAGGCTTGTCTTATTAAAGAAGAAAATGATTTTTAGAATTGGTATTTTCATATATATGATTATTTGAAAACTCAAATGATTCCTGATAATTTTGATAGAAATGAAAGAGTGAGATTGAAAAGAACTGCAATAAGATATGTGATCATTGGAGAAGTCTTATATAGGAGTTCATTTGATGGTGTATTGTTGAGATGTTTAACACAATATTAGATAGCTACTACATTAGAAAAAGCTCATGATGGTTTATGTGGTGGTCGCTTCCATGCAAAAGCATTACATACCAAAATTTTAAGGATAGGATATTATTGGCCCACTATGGAATAAGATTGTAAGTATCATGTAAAAACTTGTTTGCAATGCCAAAAACATGCAAATTTAGAAAAGCAACCTACCCAAGAATTACATTCTATTATTTATCCATAGCCATTTACTACTTGGGGCATAGATTTGATTGGTATGATTAATCCTCATTATAGGGAAGGACACAAATTTGTCATTACAGCTACAGAATTCACCACCAAGTGGATGGAAGCTATCCTAATGAAATTGATCACTCAAATTAAAATAATTGCATTACTCATCGAAAATATCATCACAAGGTTTGGTTTACCACCAAGGTTGATAATGGATAATGGACCAAATTTCAAAGGTAAAGATATGAAGGCATTCTGCAAGAAATTTCATATTGTACAAATATTTTCTTCCATCTATTACCCTCAAGGTAATGGTCAAACTGAAGCCACAAATAAGAAAATCAAGAGCATACTTGCCAAAACATGGGATAAATACAAGAAAGATTGGCATGAGCAATTACCATATGCATTATGAGCATATAGAACAAGTATCTGTAAAGCCACTAGGGCAACACCATTCTCATTAGTATATGGAGATGAGGTTATTGTTCCACTTGAACTAGAAATCCCCTTCTTAGAATTTCCTTACAAGGTGATATATCTAATGAAGATGCAAGAAAAGTAAGATTGCAATAGTTGGAATCATTAGATGAGAAGAGAATCAGAGCTATTGAACATCAAAAAGTATACCATGCAAAACTTAAGAGAGCATTTGGGAATAAAATCAAAGCAAAGGAATTCAAGGTAGGAGATCTAGTGTTGAAGGAAAACTTTAACAAATCAGCAGCAAATGAAGAAACAAAATGTAAGTTTGAGCCCAATTGGTTGGGCCCATATGTTGTAATTGATGTAACATGATTAGGTGCATATAGACTATCATCTATGAATGGAAAAGAAGAACCAAAGAAATTCAATGCCATCCATATTAAAAATTTCTATGCTTAGAAATGATAGCATCGTGCCTCGTAAAACACATAATTCATGAGCAAGGGCATGCAAACATTTTTTTTGGAAAAACAAAAAACCTCCCATCATGCTAGTGGCATGCACTACAAGCAGGCCGCTAGTGGTGCACAAATAAAAGAAGATAAGAGAGTATATATATATATATATATATTTGATAAAAAAAATGCAAAACAAAGGAACATGAGAAGTATTATCTCCCCTTCTAGACTTCACTCTGCATTTTGCGCTACATTTCTTGAAGCTCTGAATAACTCTATTCTCCTTCATGTGTTGAATGGTGACATGGTGGATTTGGGCTATTGCATGCTTCATACTTATGACAAGATGATGCCCCTTACCCCCTTTTTTAGCATCAGTTGGGGGCAATTTCATATTCAACTACAAGTATGATGAATAAGCAGATAATGACCAACAAAAGGCAAAATAATTTCATTTTCCCAAAATTCAAAGAATCCTACACCATTAGCAGCATAGAGGATAGTTTTCACTATGCCAATGACATGAAAAAAAAAGGCATAATATCTTTAGGTCATAGATATAAAATGTATGATCGTCGATGGCCAACAACATGGCTAGTGAGAGTTCACTCACTTAACAGATAACTCGATGATACAACCATGAGCAAGTTGTTGACATTAATTCATCATCAATGGATGATAAAAATTACTATGTATCTATATGGTTTTTTCTTTGAACTAATCCAAAGCATAATATCTTCGGATCATAGACATAAAATATATGATTATCGATGGCCAATGACACATCTAGTAAGAGTTCACTCACTTAAAAGATAAATCGACCATATAGCCATGAGCAAGTTGTTGACATTGACTCACCATCAATGGATGATACAACTTATTGTGTATCCATATGGTTTTTTCTTTGAACCAATCTAGAGCATAATGTCTTCGGATCATAGACATAAAACGTATGATCATCGATGGCCAATAACATGGCTAGTGAGAGTTCACTCAATCAAAAGATAAATCGATGATGCAACCATTATTAGATTGTTGACATTGATTCATTATCAATGGAAGATGTAACTCACTATGCATCCACCATGTTTTTATGATAGACATTTTATTGTAGGTTTCTACATCCTAAAGAATAGAAGAAAATACAAATAATTACATGCTGTGAGTGGCATGCATACTATTCCCTAAGCCGTCAGCGATGTCCTTTTCATCACCATTTTAGTTTAATCAAAGTAGATCCTCTTTGTTTTAAGGCATGGGCATAAGTGCAAATAGTTCTTAAGTATCAAAAATGATGGAATAGTCAAATTCATGATTGAAATAGTATAAGGGGAAAATACACATCTTCCATTTCCAACATTGGATATGGGATCACATAGCTACCTGATAACATAGTAATGTCTATCATCTATACAACATCATTATTGGAGAGAGAATCTTCATCAGATTTTTCCTTGGTTGTACCATTCAAGGACCTTTCCTGGGGCATCCAATTCAAAAGGGGGTAGCAAGGGACCCTCATCATCATCATTAACAACAAGGGAATATATAATAAAGAGTTCAAAGTTCTCAATAAAAAAAAAATTCTACACTTCTTCTTTGGAAATGTAATTTCATTACTTCAATCACACTTCCAAAGAGGGAAAAATATAGACACCTAAAAATGAATTATTATTTATTAAATAATTCATTTTAGAGCCTCAATGATGTATTATGTAAATAGCAATGAAATAATACCCTTAGTCATAATAAAGCTATGTAATATATTTAGTGGACCCTTGTGGTATGTACAAGGGGTCAAAAAGACAAAATTCGTGTAAACTTGTATCATATATAAAGGCATCAATTGATGACCTTAAGCTTTATGAGAAAATAAATATGAGGAGGATTCTAGAGAGATTGTAGCACATGATACATCACTTTGTTATATGCACATATTATTCATAAGTTACATTCTTATGTTCACTATCTGATGATTATTTTGTTCGCTCATCGCTATATTCTTTATTGCATATGTTATATTGCTTATCTTAAACCATCAGTGGCGTGCTAAATATAGGATGCCAATGACATGCATTAAAATGAATATATGCTTGTATTTCATGTATGTTTCTCTTAATGGAATGAATATGCGATATGATTAAACACAATTATTTTTCTATTATGTATTATTTCCATATTTCAGATATATGCATCAATAAGAAATAAGTAGACCAATAATGCATTAATTAATCCCCATAAATAATTATATGCATTATTTCAAGACTACACTATGCATAATAAACCAATCGCATATGAAAATAAAATTCAAACTCCTAAAAATAATAAGAAAATTGAAGTGAATAATGTTGATCATAAGAAGAAGAAGGCTAATGACAAACCTAAAAGATAATTCACACCATTGACTGACATTATTGATAATATTTTGAATATTTTGTTAAAAGAAGAGCTTATCAAACTTCCATCGATTGTTAAGCCTAAGTTTCCTAATGGTGTGCCTAAAACTTTTAGATATGAAATTTTTTGTAATTTTCATAGGATACTTGGCTATCTAACAAGAAATTGTAGGACTCTAAGGCATATAAGATAAGATTTCATTGACAAAAAGGCCATTAAGATGTATCATAACACTATTATGGAGGATGAACCTATACATCTTGATAATGAATAGCTGGGGATGTTTACCAATCCTTTACCCCCTTCACAATCAAGAGGCTACATAGGCATGATAAGTACTTCTAATGAGTTGCATTATTATTTTGTTCGCAAACATGGATGTAGGCATGATAGCATAAATAAAATTTGAAATAGAGCATAGAACAACATCGCTAGCAACGTGCATAACTGTTCCTACAATTCCAACAACATGGAAAACATAAAATCAAAGGTGCCACTTTTTGTTCTTACCTCTACAAAATGTATTTGGGTTGCAAAAACCTCCCAGGTACATAAAGTTATTGATTAAAATTGTAAATTTGTAATTATAGTGTATACTAGTTAGGTTGATTACTTGCTCTATATTGTGAATTGATGTTTATTGAATGCATGTGTTTACTTCTTTTTCTGTATCATGGAGAAATATTCTTGCACTGTTTCCTCATTGTTGCATTTCTTTCCTTACATCTCACACCACTAGGTGCATATCTGGTCTATTTCATGCCATCAATGGTGTACTTTTCCTAGGATAGAATAATAAAGGATAGTATTTCCTTCATGCTTAATGTATTTTGAGTTCATTGGATTAGTCACTTACTAGTTTTCATAATGTCTTAAAAGAAAAATGGATGAAAATTCGATAAGGTCCTTATTTACCCTTTTGGTACCTGCCTTGTAAAATGATTTATTTTTCTTAAATGAGATGGCTTAAATTGTTATAGTGCTTAAATTTAGATAATAGTGTCAGATTATCTCTATTATTTTGTGTAATTAAGCTTATTATATGTATTGTCTTTTTGTAAGCAAATTTTTTTTTAATGCATTACCTAAAATTAAAAGTTTCCAACTTAAACATATTCACATTCGACCAAGTAAAAAGTTACCAAACACATTAAATACACATGTATTGAATTAAAAAATGGCTCATATACAAATATATATATATCATAAAATGTAATCATACAATAGGGGGTCCCATTCCCATGGCCTCACTATGGGGGAGCACTACCACCACTACTGGTTGTGTCTCCCATCCTAGACCTAATCCTAAGGCTACTACCACTAGCTATCATCTCTGAAGTATCCCTCAAGATCTTGCTAGCTATGACTCCATGGCTAGTTAGGAGGGTCTTCGCCCTAATATATTTCACCTCTAGGACTATGATCTCTTTATCCTTCACCTCTATCTTATCTATCTAGACCTGGATAAAGGGCCACTGCTGATCTGGTGGAGGTGTAAAAAGACTCTCCTATAGTCTCTTCACAAACTTCTCTAAATTAGTTATCTATGAATCCTTCTCTATGAGTGTTTTCTAAAGAGTGGCAACCTGGGTATCCATGGGCCTAAGGTGAGACACTTCTGCTTCCAATGAAGCAATCTGCCTCTCTTGTAATAAATAAAATTCATGGTTAATAACATGTTCTTTGCAAAAAATAAAATTGAAAATCTAACTTTCTCACAACTTAATATCTCACCTGGTGCCGCTAATGGCATAGCCTCAGCCAACATTGCTATTCCTAGTGGTAGTTCTCCTAGTCCCTCTTCCTCTTGCACAAGTATGTCATGTATTATTGACTTGATAGGGATCATTATTTGATGACCCCTCGCTATCAACCTCCTCCCCCTCATCTTCCTCCTCATCCATCCCCAAGTTAGTTGGGTGGACTCCTAGTCACCATGCCATGTAACTGGGGGAAACCTCGAGTACCATGGACATGTTGGTAGCTCTATGAAGTGTCTTGGGCACCTCCCAAGCCAACCACCATGTTGGTATTACTTGCATTACCATAGGAATATTGCACTTAGCCATGTAGCATTGGTAGCATATGGGAAATGGTGGTATCCCCCGCTGGATCCTGAACTATCAAAGCATGCGCTATGGGTGGTATGGCTCCACCACCTTCCTCTAAGTCTAGAGGAAGCACTCATGGTGGACCCATGCAAGCTAGTGTCCATTTTCCTCCCACACAAAATCACTGTAGGACACCCAAATAATCTCTTTTGCATGAAGACCATCAACTTATCACCTCCTCATCTCCAACGAGTGAGGGTACCTATATCCTCCTTCCCTGGAGGTCCAACACACCAGGTAAATATCCCTTGGGTCCTCTCTAGTCCATTTAAGTCCTAATGGCCTCACCTTTGCTATCTTCTCGTAATCCCATATCTATAGTAGCGTGACATGTGCTATCATCATGTTGAACTTATCAACGCTGATGAAGTTGTACAATTCCCTATACAACTAAGCTAGTATGAGAGGCACCCCCATGCAAATTATGCCCCCCTCTCATAAATTTATCTAAAAATCCATACTAATCCCAATAGAAATGTCAAACTAATCTTTTCTCAAACTACTCTTTTTCAAGAAAAGATAGGTGGCTATGATGGTTGTGATGTATAACCGTAGATGCCTCCTTGTTGGAGAAAACCTATACACTTTTCCTAGCTAGGAAACCTGATGTTCCTAATCATGGTCTGCCTCCCCTATCAACCATAAGCCCCCCTGCTTGTATATTTCCATCAAGGTTACTATCATTTCACCTGAGGGAAGGTGAAATGTACAACAATTTGGATCCCACATCTTTGCAAGTGTGATCAATAGAGGAAAATCCTGCTATATGTGACCTATGATGGCCAGGTCAATCGGTCCACACCTATCTAGTATGTCATCTATATGCACTTTCCTTTTCCACCTCCTAGCCTTTTCCAATGTAGCAATGGTTATGGGTCCTCCCCGTATATGCACCTTGTGTTCCTATAAGGAGGAACACACAAATTGGATTAATAGAATGTATGGCTATAATAATAATTAAAAAAATGAATTAATGAAGATAAAATCAAAACCCTAAAATAATCTAAGAATACAACTAAAAATTGAGCTTACCATATGATCAAAGGGAAAAGATCGAAGATATTCTGCAACATGGCCTCTATGACCAGTAATAGGATGATTGATTCCTCTCCATGCACAATCATCCATAAGAAGTAATAGAAAAAGGTAAAATAGTATATAAATGAAATAAAAATGACATCTAAGCAAGTGGAGGGAAGTCAAATTAGGCCTAAATGCCTTAAACTAGTCATAGGCAGCTGGAGAACAAGTTAAAGGTCCACACAAGGTCAACAGGGGAACAAAGTGTTGACTTGAACGAATTGAAAAGTTAAAATGAAATTTTTAATTCTCAAATTTCTTTATATATTTTGTAATTTACAAATGAAACCCTAAGGCATCATTCCTTTCTCTTGGAGGTAACTAAAACTATTATTTCGTGAGTTCATAGTACATTAAATTATTTTAAATGCTTGTAATTTCTTTTTCAAAAAATATTGATGCTATTTTTACACCATCAACGTTGTCCATTTCTTTGAATTAAGTGTGCATTCAATCCCTAATGGTATAACATATTGAAAAACATGCCTTTGCCTCACTTTCCAGTTGTTTATAATTGAAATAGCATCTTTTATATTATTTAAAATTATTAATACCAAATGCACACCACTAGTAGCATGGAATAAAATAAATTGGGCAAAATTCTAAATGCGCTCTTTCAATTTTTTGTTTTCATGCATTTCATAGAATGCTTATTACTTTTATGGATTTGCTAGATATGATTAATTTTTATTGACAAAGTTTAACTTAATTTAAATGGTACATTAATTTTTCATCTTTCAATTTGCTTATTGTTTACGATTGGTCATGAATTGCAAATGCATATTTCATTGTCAATTGAATAAGCCTTTTACTTTGAAAAATGTAATATCCTTTCCTACGCTGTCACTGATGTGAAAAATGTAAAATTGTACATACTTTCAAAAAAATTGTAATGATTACATATTATTTATAGCTTAAAATGATGGTTACTTGAATATTATGCAAATTGAAAAGATGAATTGAAAATGTTGTCAAATATTGCTAATTCATGTTTCACTCTAAATGTTTTATGATAACATTGCAATGTTATCTTCTCTTCAAAAGCAAAGCAAAATGATATGGATAATCATTAATTGCATATCTTTTAAATTTTTACACCTTAAAATTGAAAAATGCATGCCACTAGCAGCATACAATTTCTATAAATCCTTTGTAATTGGGGCATCTAAAAATTTCCTTGAATATCTGATTATTTCTATGATCCTTTTACTCATATGGACTATTTTATGGATAATGATCAAAACTGCTGAAGACATCATCATAAAATTATACACATACCACAATGTCAATGATGTGGACTTCCATTGCAAAATTATACAAATTGAACATGACCAATGAATGTTTGATTATTTGGTACATTTCTAAATATTGAATGCTACTTTTCATTATTCATCATATCACTAAAAAATACTACACATACCACATTGCCAGTGGCATGAATCTACATTGAAAATTAATGCAAATTGAAATATTGAAATGAAAGGCCAATGATTAATTGAATATCTAAAAAATGAATGATTATTATACTAACAATTATTTCAAATCCATGGTATCCCCATGAGAAAATATTGTATTGTTACAGGACATCATCATTCTAAGTCATTGAATGGATATTTATAGACTATGAGTTATCTATCATATTAGTCTATAAATCATGGATATTGCAAGCATGGGGCATCACAAAGAACCCATATACTTACTCTTCATAGACTATGAGTTGTCTATCATAGTAGTCTATGCATCATGGAATATTATATTAATTTCATCCTTGCTATTTACATTGCTTATTCTTTCATGGATGTGATCTATGCGGGTATATATTATTTTGTTCTATAGGGTATTATTTGGGTGAGTAGGATTTCCATAAACTGCTCATAGAGGGACTCCTATTTTTTCCTTTCTTACTTAATGCAGCATGAGTTAGGGGAAAACAAGACCAAAAGGAGGAAAGCAACATACCATACTCAACATATCAATCAAAGTAGGAAATTCCACTTTACTATTGAAAACTCTTTTTCTCTTCTCTAGACTTCTTTGGATGATGCAATTTCAATGCTTTTCATTACATATCCAAAGAGGGACAAAATGTAGACTGCTAAAAATAATTTATTATTTATTTAATAAATCATATTTAGCATATTAAATGATTAAAATTCAATAATAAATAAATCAAGATAAAATGCTATTATATTGCAATACCATGTGCTAGGGCCAATGTAATATCATATACCAAGGTTTATATTTTAATTTGTATGGAACATTGAAATGATTATTGTTATTGATATGTATTAGATTTCACTCTTTTTTATTTCCTTTTAGGTTATAAATATTGGAGGTGAAGGTTGACATCCCCATCAGATCTCTCTTATAGGTGTTTGTCCCAAATATCAAACTTATAGTGTCTCTTGATGCCACCTATATTGAGAAATTTGTTATACTCTTTGAGATCTATTATCCCTCTCTTGTGCTCAACATAAAACTATGAATATAACACCTCTAGTGGCATGAACCTTCTAGATTATGAGGTTTAGATTTTAGGGAATGACTCATGTATACATTCTAGCAAATATCTATTGCTAGATCATTTTAAGTCCGATTGCAATCCTTTGAATATTCATAGTTGTATTGCTCTTAAGGATTGTATACATATTGGCTACAGGCTACACTCTGTATTAGGTTTATATGTTTCATGTATATTTGTTGTAATATGATATAGAGATGCTTATCATTGTATTCATAGACCATTTATTTGTTTGTGTATTTATTTATTAATTACACATTTTTTGGGTCTACACACACCATATCTAGAAATGATAAATTAAGTAAGAAATTCAACAATCTTACCTCCTTTTTTTGACTTCATGGGTATAGCCTCCACCCACTTTATGAAGTATTCTATAGTTGTAATGATAAACTTATGGCCATCTCTTGAAATAGGGATAACTTTACCAATAAAATCAAGTGCCTAAATAGCAAAAGGTCAAGGGGATACAATAGAGTGCAAACCATGAGAAGGAGAAGGTTGAAGCTTAGCATTCTTTTGACATTGTTTACTTTTTTGACATGTAATTCGTAATATTATAGCATAGTAGGATAATAATAACATAGTCTAAGAAAGCTTTGATAAACAAATTTGACACTAAAGTGTCCACCACGTTCACCATCATGAGCTTGATGAAGGGCCATTTCTATTTCATACCTCATTAAACATCTAAGAAGAGCACCATCAAAATATCTTCTTGTTTATAAACGATTTTAAGAATGCAAGATAATTAAAAATAAGCAACTAATTCTAACATCCATAATCCCAAAATAGCTTGCAAATTCGAAGCTACGGATAGCAATTTATTATAGATAAGCTGATATGAAAGATAACCATAAAAATGCTTGAAGTGTAATGACAACCACCATACAAAATTGGAATTGCATACTTACCTCATGGAGCATATCTGATAATGATGAAATGAAGGAAGTGATGAAGTCCCAGAGGTCAATGTCACCTACACCAAAAATCATAGAGCTGACTGATCTCAAAAGAGGACCGCAGGCGGTGTGCTTGGGCTGAAAAGGAATGCTGGTGATCTGTATTCATCATAGAGGAATATCGATGGTCTTTGATAGAATATAATCCATCTTCAACCAACTTTGTACCTTTTCATGATCTCACAATGATTGCAATATGATACTCAGATAGGTCGTATATTTGTCTGTATGCTCACGAATGAGGAAGTACACAAATCCTAGCCTTGTATGGTGGTGTCAAAAGACACCTAAAAGTTGATTGCCATTATCAAGATCAGATATGGGATCGTATATCTTCGTCTCTTGATATTGGAATTACTACTAGATCCCTTATTTATATAGATAATAATATGACCTACTCCTTAGGTCGGCGTGTACCTACACAAACAAGGAATGTAGTAAGTCATGATATATATATTAACAATATCCAAGACATCATTAATACTATTTGACATAAGTGGAAGCAAATGTTTTATAATGTATTAAATAAATACATAAATCCATTTTTATGTGATAACATATGCCCCACTTTGGATGAAAGATTGAAAATCACTAGGTGCATTTGAGATTTTTCATTCAAAGTAACATCAAAAACATCATTGATAATCCTTGCTAAACATGATATTGATCCATCTACTTATGATAATGCCCTTTTGCCAATACTATGAGATAGATAAGCAACATGTAAAAAAAAGGTATGAGTTAGGAAACCCCCTTATATGATATCCCCCATGTTACCTCCAGTTGATATTGATATGCTTCATGAGCTCCCATGATAACCTGCAAAAAGAAAATACAGCTCTAGGGTCCATAGCCATCTACCAAGAGGTCATAGATGACAATTACCCGTATGTATTTGATTTTTGTGAAACATAACCATATCTTATCATTGATGGTTCTATCTATCTGATTATGTGGAAGTTGGACTTCTTTCCAAAAGGCATGACATAGATTCTAGGAGCTAAGACTCTGCCAAGAGGCATACAATAGATTTTAGGAGCTAAGACTCTGCCAAGAGGCATGACATAGATTCTAGGAGCTGAGACTTCACCAAGAGGCATGAAGTTGATCTTAGGATCTAAGACTCTACCAAGAGGCATATTGATTTTGAGAGCTAAACTCTGCACCAAGAGGTGTGGTGTTGACTTAGGAGTTGAGACTCTGCTAAGAGGCCTGAGATAAAACTGATAATCTGGGAGATAACATTGATAATCTAAGAGATAACAGTGATAATCTAGGAGATGAAACTAATAATATGAGAGATAACACTAATAATCTAAGAGATAACAATGATAATCTAGGAGATTAAACTAATAATCTAAGAGATAACATTGATAATCCAAGATATGACATTGGTAATCTGGGAGATGAAACTGATAATCTAAGAGATGAAACTGATAATATGAGAGATAACATTGATAATTTGGGAGATGAGACTAATTTTTCTCATATATTAAGACCATAGGTGGTCCTTTTCTGGCATCAGATTGACTTCCTATTCGAACCTTATGTCATCTATTCATTTGATTATTCCTGTAGTATCTTTTGTTACAAACATAGATGCACGTAGCAACCCATAGGTCGTTCAAATGTGATATTTCTTGAGGTGTCTAGCATTGATATGGTTCTTGAGGACTTCCCCATCTAATGTAGACAATTTGTATGAACCTCTACCATGTAACTCCATGATAATGTATGGACCAACCCAATTTGGTTCAAATTTTCCTTTGAGCTCATCTTTAGCTGTAGTGTTGGAAATGTTCTCTTGTAGAACCATATCCCCAACTTCAAATGCTTTAGGCATCACCTTATTTATATAAGCTCTTTTGATCCTCTACTGATAGGCTCTGAGGTGTTCCAAGGCATTGATTTTTTTCTCATCCAATGCCTCTAGCTGACTCATCCTTGCTTCCCACACTTGTGGTTCTTTCATGATATCTTTAAGTACAATCCTTAAAGATGGTATTTCTATTTCAAGGGGAATAACTACTTCATCTCCATATACCGAAGAGTATGGAGTAGCACCTATTGCTATTCTCACACTGGTTCTGTATGCCCATAAAGCATATGGCAACTTATCATGCCAATCTCTCCCATTCTGCTGGATTATCTTTGCCAAAATCTTCTTGATAGTCTTGTTTGTTGCTTCAGCTTGGCCATTTCCTTATGGATAGTATATTAAAGAAAATTATTGATCAATCTTCATGTTTTTGCAAAATTCCTTGATATCTTTTCTTGTGAAGTTTGTCCCATTGTCCATGATTAGCCTTTGAGGTACACCAAACCTACAAATGATATATTCCTTAATAAAGTTGATGATATGTTTCTATATAGCTATTTTTAGAGATATTGCTTCAACCCATTTGGTGTAATATTCGGTGGCAACCAAAATGAACTTGTGCCCCTCACTAGATGGAGGATTGATAATGCCCATGAAATCCAAATCCCACATTGAAAAAGGCCATGGTGATGTGACATAATTCAACTCTTGGGTAGGTGTTAATTCTAAATGTGCATGCCTTTGACATTGCTCACATTTCTTGACATTCTCATAACAATCATGTTCCATAGTGGGCCACCAATAACCCATCCTAATTAGCTTGCCAAAAATTGATCTTCCATTGAAGTGACCTCCACATGCCCCACCATGAGCAAGCTCTAATGCTGTATCAATATCTTCACTAAGTAGACATCTCAAAAGAATACCATTAAATGATCTTTTATAGAGGATATCTCCAATAATCACATATCTAGTGGCTAATCTCTTCATTCTAACTTGATCCCTTCTATCAAGCTTAGTATTAATGAAATCATCCTTCAAATATTTATAAATATGTTGGTACCAAGGACTCACCTCATAACCAACTATTTGAGCAACACTTATCATTTTTGGATTTTCCTTGGCAATTGCTGAAGTTCCCAAATTTTGGATAGTGAAGGTGGTTTCTTGAGAACCAATGTTGACCTCCCCTATTTCTTCATTCAGCCATGTCACCTCACTTTCTGATGGTAGGGGTAAAGATAATTCTCCCAACCCCTCAATCTTACCTTCCATTGATTCTTCGAAACATGCTTGGTTATCTGAACATCTTTTGTGATTCCTATTTTTACGTCTTGCTAGATATTCTATTCTAACCCCTATGGACTCTAGGAAAGCATCATCATTTTCCCATGAATTAATGACATGTATGAAATCCTCATCTTCGATTTTGCATTCAATTACACAACAATTTTGATTTTCTATTTGTTCACTACTTTCAGATAATTCTACGAAAACAATCTGATTGACACACTCATCTTGCTGATACGGACTAATACTACATTCATTCTGTTTGAAATTTTCTTCATAAGAGGACCATCAGCGATCTAAAAGTTGCTCAGAGGAGTGCAAGTGGTCCTTTTCTTAGTTCTTCTACTATCCATCCAAGTATCCCTTAGGACTAATACTATTTACATCTGTAATGGTGTACGAACCAAATTCGATGTTCGTGACTTTAATTTTCTGTAGTGCTTTCCTATAAATCTAATCATTCTTGGCTAAGATAACCTCATCTTTTGAATTATATGGTACAAACCTCTTAGGGAGTATGTAATTACATTGCCTAGATACCTGTTCATCTACCTCAACCTTGTACACGTTCCCTTCGAAATAAAATTTGAAACATCTATGCAATGTAGATGCTACACCTTCCATGTCATCTATCTAAGGTCTTCTAAGGATAAGGTTAAATGAAGGTTTTCTGTTTGTGATATAAAAGAGTGTGTTGAGTGTCTTTTTCCCAACTTTGATAGGGAGTGTGATAATTCCTGCACATTTCTTAGGAATGCCATCAAACCCCTTAACTCTCATAGTAGTCTCCTCTCTTAGAGGTAGCAATTCTGGATCAAACTAAGAAAGTAAATGGGTGGTGGCAATATTTAGTGTTTTCCCACTGTCTATTAATGACTTCTTGACTGTGCTACCAAAAGCTTCTACTTCAATAAATAAAGGTGGATGTAATTTCGTTACATCTTTACTAGGCTTCTCACTAGGGTAAAAAGCAATAATTTCTCCTTTACTCCATATCTCAGCTTTTTCTGCCAAGGTAGTAACTGATT
>Ga0115846_100475_pt1 | contig 21198 bp, 16 predicted proteins | sample InSIn5gowninarea_2_FD_83860 | JGI IMG/M metagenome (GOLD analysis project Ga0115846, IMG submission 83860) | reverse complement strand
AAATTTGCAAGCTAGAAACCTGCTGACTCGTGGCAGGTCATCCTTGTGAATTCGGTGCTTTGATGTGAGAACAGTCTTTCCAGTTGATGTGATCCTAGGAACTGGTATGTTGAGGGCCTTTGTGGCAATTTCGATATAGACGGTCGCTTCATCCTTACGGTAATCGATCATGTCCATGTTTACTGCCGTCTGTGTTGATAAGAGTGCGAAAACTCGGTCTCGAGGATCTGTGACTTCCAGTTGCTGGCTCCAGCACCATAGGTCGAAGATACGAATATCCTTCGAAAATTGATATATTCCTAAAGCTTGAAATCTCAAGATGTCATTTTTGATCTCACGAGCGTACATACTATGCCTCTCAACAGTTCCTCGGATCGCAGCACACACTCCTGTGGCGTATCCGCAATGCACTAGCAGTTTAGTCGGAATCTCCAGTGCACCAGACATGAACACGGATTCCTTCGCATTCAAGAACTCTTGTATAATCCAAGCACGTCTCAACCATGGGCGACAACGTAGGGAGGCCCATCCAGCCCAACGCTGATCAAAGTAAGAAAGGCCCATCTCCTCCAGAGTATTTGCTCTGTGTCGTTCCAGATCCTCAGGATGAGGATACTGCTCGGAGAATTCTCTCATCAGATTGACTCCATCTTCGTCATAGCATTGCTGTTCTCCGAGCCAGAATATGACCTTTGCGGCGCGCTTGTAGATGTCTCTCATCATAGCCACTTGGAAGCTCTTCTCTTCTTCGTCCTTTTGGTTGATGCAGATAGCGTCTACCCACAGTAGGCAATCAAACCGCTGTTTCCGTAGTTGCAATAAGACACCCCATAGATTACGTGTAATCAGCTTCTTAAGCCCATTGCATGTGATCTTGCATGGCGACGTTGCATCGCCCCAGACATATGAGAGCGCAGTGAATTGTATTTTTGAGTCGAGGTCGAAAGTTTCGAGAGTGATCGCAACACCTGCTTTGCCGGTTCCTGATTTGATGCGTAATAAGCGGATGGCTCGTCGGTGCGGAAGCAGTGAGTATAACGTGGCGTCTGGCATTTTGAAGTTGTCTCCACTCATTTTGTGCATATATTCTCAAAGGAAAACACGAGACTACAGCTCCAGAGGATGGCCGACTATTTAAGTTGATCCAGCGAGGCAACCGGTGAACTGACCGGATGTGAAGTGGTGTTCCACTGCATGAAGAAATTTGACGCCTGATTCGCCAACCAAGATTTCAACAGAATCCTCCACCACGCCAATATACGAGTTTCATAACCGAGAATCGATGCTATTGGGGTTATATAGTATTGCGCAGTAGATCACCTGACAATGATAACGATTTTAGCTTCGAGGAGTTTGTTGGCAAGGAAATTCCGCCGTATAATATTCTCTCGCATACATGGGGAACAGCTGACTGCGAGATTACTACAGCAGCAATAATGTAAGGAGGATAGGAAAGCTGCGAGCCTGATCCTAGTAGCAACCTATCCTTAAACTAGTATACTACTATTACAGCGAGTACTATAATGCGCATATAAGAGTCTTAAATAACTATTAATAGTTCTTTAGAGCTATAGTAGTAGGAGCTGCGGACGGAGTCGTAATTCCTGAAAACGGGTAACCAAGGACGGACGTCAGTAAATTGACCTCAACACAGAACCGCGAGTTTTGACGAATCGCGAGAGCGAACAAATTCTTAGTTTCCAATGGTCGTATGTACCATCTCAGAACAATTAGTTCAATCATATTCGCGAATTCAGCGTGCTTGCGGACCTTGTCCAAATATCCAAAGGGGGGCTCACGTAATGCTATCGATATGCCCAAGCTGGACACTACCCCGAGGACAGAACATAACTACTCCCGTTTTTGCCCCCGCTGGAGGGGCTTCAACTAAGAAGAGACTAACAAATTAGTGGTATTGAAATTCCACTTTATACAGAACTGTAGCTTTTTAATCGTGTGCGTGTAGAGATGGTTTCTCGCAGTTATACAGAAACCCTGTGAAACTATACAACCTTTTGCCTATCCAGACAAACATCGAAAAATTAGATTTAACATGAATGTTCAACAAACAATTAGAGTGGCATGAATCTTCCAGTGAAAAAGAAAACGTATCATTTATTATTTAGTGGTTCGAGATCATAACAATACGTGAACCTTGTATCAAGCAGGGTATTCGCATCTCCTTAATAATCCACCCATCCATCCCATATGAGAGAAACACATTCTCAAACAATAGCCTCAGGCCTCTCGACCCTCCTCTTCGCCGTCCCCAACCCAGCATGTCCCCTCTCCTGATTCTTTCCCAGCCAAGGTTTCAGCGCCTCACCAACCAAGCTCTGTCTCAGGAAATAGATAACCTGGCCGATGATAATCAAGACAAACGCAATCGGGTACATCCAGTGAATCTTGAGCCCAAACACCTTGACACCAATAGCCACGCCCCAGAAACTTCCTGTAAGCAGGGAAATGTTGAAAAAGGCGGCAGAACTCATGCGGAACAGAACGGGAGCGAGCGAATAGAAGAGGGAGAGGATGAGTGTGTAGCCCACAAGGTAACCGGCGACGTCTGCGTTCCACGTGGCGCTGCGAAAGGCAGCGCGGTCGAAGATGCCAGCCTGCGTGCCGTTGATGAACATGCCCCAGAAAGCCAATTGGCCAACGACTTCGTAAAGAGGCCGTTCGGAAACCAGCCATTCCTCGAACACATTAGCGAGACCGTAGAAAGTGGCGCCTAGGAGAGCAAACAAGTCGCCTTTGACTTGATCGGTAGCGCCAAAGTTGTTGCTGCCCGTGATGTGGTCTGAGCCGAAGATTACGCCTAGGCCGCCGATGCAGAGAAGGATACCAAAGATTTGGGTGTAGTGGTAGCGCACTTTGAGGAAGAAGAAGGACACGATGACGACGACGGCAATGGCCCAAAAATTGATTAGCTGAGCACTAAGAATAGTAGTCTGCAGGTGTGTTAGCGATTGCTCGTGAATGAACGCAAGCGAGTACAACTTACATAACGGTACGCCAGGACAACAAAGTAGTTACCCTCGACGTCCATGAAAGCCAGAATGAAGAAGCGCCATCCATCTTTGACAACGAGACGGGCCCATTTTTTGAAACCGTATTTGTACAGGGTATACGAGGTATATATGATGTTGAGTAGGACGTAGTTAAAGAAGGACTGGAATGCGGGAATCGAAGTGCCCTCTGCCGAGAGCAAAGAAGAAAAAGTGTTTGTCGAGGTAATGCAAATGGCAAGGACTGCGTATTCTTGGTTAGCTGTGCTACATTGGATTGGAGTAGGTCGACATGGATGCATACCCTGCCCAATCACTAGCGTTACCCAGAACTGCTTCGTCTTGATGTACTGGAACCAGCGTCCCTTTGTCTGCGCATCGCGTTCCAAGATTTCGTTGGCTGGCGCGCCGCCATGCGACTCGTTTTCAGACGTCACATAGTGGCCAGCGCCTGTCTTGTGCACTGACTGGGGATCATAGTGCTGCTGATGCGCATCCTGGACAACAACGCCCTCGGCGGGGTGGACTTGGATTTGGTTCATGACGCTAGGCCTGTGGGCGATCAGGGTCGAATACTAGATGAGGATAATAATTTGTGGGAGCTTTTCGGATTTGACGTGAGCGCAAAACCCCAAAGTCGCTCACGAGAGGGGTACAAAGCGTACGGTTGTTTGGAAAAGGACTATAGCCAGGACGAAGGGCCGGCCACATTATAAGCCAGGCTTTTGGGTTCCCACTCACCCAGTCGCGTCGCGTGGTCCACCCACCATAGAGCGGTGGATTGAAAAAAAGGCGTTCTTGGCCGGGATCCAGAGCATGGAACCCCCACTTATCCTTGCCTCTGTGGGGCAAAACCTCGGAGGCTAAGCTTCCAGCGGGTGGACATGGACCATGTGGGAGCTGAGGACGTGCTTGACGCGGTAGTGACCTGAGGCACTAGAGTAGGCGAGGTCCGATGCTTGCTTTTTTTCTTCCTCTCTCTCTATCAGGGTGCCGCTATCTTGCATGGCAAAGGGCAGAGGGTGGGTGCTGGAGGGATGTCAGTGGAACAGCATAAGAAGCTCCAAGCCGTGAATGGTAGGGAATAAGCGAAGATTGATCATAGAGTGGGGGTGGGCATGCAGGTGCGCGCCATGTTCTCATTGACTAGGTGTAGCACGGGCTGTGGGCTCGGATGGCGTTTCTACACATGCACGCAGACTTCGCCGTGTGCCCAGCGTGGGCCCGAGCACCTGGTGGAAGGAATTGGCTACGGCACTGTAGTGGGGCACAGGTGCACTCAAGTAGGTACATATGTAAGTAGATGGCAATGCATGGTCATGAAGCGAAGTGTTGCAAAAGTCAAGGCTTTCTTCTTCTGATGATTGGCTAGGTAGAGTAGAGTTGAGTAGAGAGAGAATACAGAATCGTCTTCAACTAGAATCAAGCAATGCCAAACTAGGAACAAGTCGACACAAAAAGCAACGCAGAGGTAGAGACAGTCGGCGGTCGGCTGATCCACAGACTCTCAGCACGCACGCTTGTAAGCATAACCATTCTAGTCAGAGTCCTCCTCCTCACTCTCTTCCTGCTCAAGCCAGTTCTTGAACTGCTCGGCCGACTTGCGAACAGTCTTGCTGACCTTTAGGTCAACATACCTCTTGCTGGCCTTGGAGCACCACGTCTGGAGTTGTTCCTCAGACACGAGGTCGTTTTCGTACACCTTGAGCAGAATGGCAGATACCTGAGGGATGAGCTCAGGCTTTTCAATCCCTACAAAGCGCTCGATACCGCCAAGGAAGGCCTTCTCGTGCTTATCCGACGTGATCATCTTCTTGAGCATTGGAGCGCGGGCGTCAATCTGCTTGACAATCTTCTCCGTGAACAGAGTCTGAGGGATGACGGTAAGGGTTCGGTGCTTGGTCTCGATACCGAGCTCCTTGGCCTTGATGTAGATGTCGACGTTGTCGAGGTTCTCTACGCCTCCCTTCTCTGCGCCCGTGTCGATGATCCACTTGCCAAAAGTGTCGTAGCTGGAGCCACCCTCTTCATCCTCCTCAATGACTAGAGCGCGCTTGAGGTCGTCAGGGAGATCCTGGGCACGGGCCCTGATGGCCGCCTCAGATGTGTCAATGGACCACTCGACCTCCTTGGCATCCTCTTCCTCAATCTCCTTGGCGCCCTCGTTGATCTGGCGAGTGAGCTCGTCATCACTGCCAGCCTCGAGGGCAAGGTCACCGTCGTCTCCATTCTCCTCTGCGCTGTCACCAGGGCTGCCGTTGTCAGGCGAGCCAGCCTCGCCACGAGCCTCGGCCTCCTTACGGGCACGGCGCTCAGCCTTCTTGCTAGACTTGTCCTTCTTGCCCTTCTTGGGCTCGTTCTTGAGAATGAAGGAGCTGAGCTTGAGACGAGGGTCAACTTCAGAAATCTTTCCGCACGCCTTGCAGTCGAGCGTGATGTTACCATCCTTGATGTGGACGTCGGTTTCGGGGTTCTTGCATTTCTTGCAGAGGACGAACTTGGAAATGAAGCCATCAAGGTAGTCCTGCAGCTTGCTGGCGTCGTGGGCGCCGTTGATGATCCAGCGGTCGTCGTTGGGGCTGGTGTTTGTCTGGGCTCCAAGTTCGAAACCAAAGTACTTGATGACGTGAGCAGGGGGGCGGGCGAGCGAGCCAGCGACGCTGGTCAGGTTGACAATGACAGTCTTGATGCCGTTTCCCTTGCCCTCAATCTTGGACTGGATACGCTCCATCTTGTAGCGGTAGAAGGGGTCGGTGACATCGCGGCGAATGTTGACGGTGGCCATGGTGACGGTGGTGCGGGGAACAGGAGGGTGAGATTGTTACTGGTAGTACAGCGTGCGGACAGACAAGGTCGGGTCGGGTATGTTGACGAGGGCCGAAAGAGACATGCGCAAATGCAGGCTCTAGAGTAGTAGGGGTGGTAGAGAGGCGCGACTCGGGGTCAGGAGGGGCAGTGGATTAGCCGTTGGTCTGGTGTATAGTACTGCTTGGTATCCGCATACAGCGAAATTTTTGCAGTTTGGGGGGAGGTTCGACTCGGAAGGCGTAGCGTTGGCGCGAATACATATACTCCTGATGTCGCTGGCAACTCTGAGGAGCGGGTTGTGCGTGTGGCCTCGAGGCGTGGGGTGGTGGTGGTGGCGGCTAGGGCAAGTCGCGGGAGGGCGACAAGCAGGCGGGCGAGGGGGGTTTGAGAGTGTTGTGCTCTTGATGCCCGTGGAGAGGCAGTGGTGTGGATTGTTGGATGCGGTGGATGGATTTTTGGGCGGTGCAGAGGGTGAGTGTGCGTGTGGGAGCGAGTCGTGGGTGGTCAAGAGAAGTTATATGGGGACGACGGAGGTTAGTTTTTCGACTTTGCCGAGCCACACTAGCACAATCCGCCCTACCAAACCGCCCACACCCCTCCCGACGCCCGCAGCCTTGCATTGCACGGTTTTTTTTTTCTGCATGTTCACGCGGGTGCCAGGCATTGATCCTGCAGGACAGGCGTGTTTGCCGCCATAGCAAGAGGCAGCCAGCTGTCGTGTATACTACACATATGGAGTATGGAGGCAGTCATCCGACACGCAGCCATTGGGGCCAAACGACAAAGCAGACCACATTGCCAGGCATTGTTTCAGCAAGCCGCTCCTGCATGAAGCCGGCCGACAGCGACAAAGGCGCCTACATCTACATCTAGTCTGCCGCTCAAACATTTTCTGCCTCTGCAGCCTGGTCGCTGACCACCAGCACAAGCAGCGGAATGTGGTGGCGAAGAGAACACGTTTCCAAGCCACCTTTCTCCACTCTCAACCATCAACCATAGCCGGCCAGAATCCAGTGATCGCAGCCGACACACGTATATGTAGTATGTGTCCACTCATGTACTACATATAGGTTGCGAGGCCCGTTGCCAATCATCGTCGACATGTGCTTTTTCCAACGAGGGGCACCGTGGTTGGGCCCCGCACAGCAATCTCAGAGCACTGCACACACATAGCTGCACACGCACAAATACCGTGCACGTACCTATATGGCAAACGTGTGCTGCTGAAGCCATTGTTGCTTCTTCCCTAGCCAATTGAAGGCCTGCGCTGAACCCGTCTCGATTGCGTCATCTCCGATAGCGTCTTCCAACGTCTTGACCTTGCATGCTGGGGTCACATTTGTTTTGGAGTCCCCCAACGCACGTAGAACGGAAAAGATGAGCGGCCAAAAAGTAGACTACAGCTTATATCTCGTGACCGACTCCACAGAAGCTATTCTCGGCTCCCGCAACTTGGTTGATGTTGTTGAACACGCTTTACTCGGCGGTGTCACCATTGTTCAGTACAGAGACAAGACCTCTGACACCGGCCTCCTCATCTCGACAGCAAAAGCCCTGCATGAAAGATGCAGAGCACACGGCATCCCCCTTGTTATAAACGACCGTGTTGACGTCGCATTGGCCGTCGGTTGTGAGGGTGTACATCTGGGGCAGGATGACATGAACGTAGTCGAGGCCCGCTGTATCCTAGGCGAAGACAAGATCATCGGCGCCACCGTCTCTTCCATCCAAGAGGCCCGGGTTGCCGTTGAACAAGGAGCAGACTATCTAGGCATTGGCACTCTCTACGCCACAAACACAAAGAAAAACACCAAGGAAATAATTGGCATTCCTGGTATTCGCAAGATACTGAGATACCTTGACCAAGGGAGCGAAGCAGAAAAGAACGTCAAGACCGTGTGCATAGGTGGAGTGAACGCCTCGAATGTGCAGCGTGTAAACCACCAACTTCTCGCTCCAACTCCTATCCATCCCAATCCCAAAACCATTGACGGCGTTGCTGTAGTATCAGCCATAGTCGGAGCCTCTGACCCCAAAGCTGCCTCGCAAAACCTATTGAAGCTTCTCAAATCCCCACCACCGTTCAAGCTCAAGTCCACCGAGCCACACTTTTGGCACGAGAAGGATGAAAACGAAATTACGTCTCTCTTAGCCCAAGCAGTCAAAAACACACAAAGGGTCAAGCAGCTAGGTCCACTATCCCACAACATGACCAACCTCGTTGTCCAAAACTTTGCCGCCAACGTCGCCCTCTCCATTGGCGCCTCACCCATCATGGCAAACTACGGCGAGGAAGCCCACGACCTGTCCCAGCTCGGCGGTGCCTTGGTCGTGAATATGGGCACCGTCACTCCTGACGGCATCCTCAACTACCAAAAGGCCATATCCGCATACAACGCCGCCGGCAGCCCCATTGTCCTCGATCCTGTGGGCGCAGGCGCAACATCCGTCCGGCGCGCCGCCGTCTCCACCCTCATGGGCACCGGCTACTTCGACCTGATCAAAGGAAATGAAAAGGAGATTCTAGCCGTAGCGCGTGCATCTGGGTACACCGTGACGGATAACTCGCAGCAACGCGGTGTAGACAGCGGTGCCTCGCTCTTCTCGCTAGCCCAAAAAGCATATCTCGTCCAGCGCCTTGCGGCTCGCGAGCGTAACCTCGTCCTCATGACAGGTGCGACAGACGTGGTGTCCGACGGCATACGCACATATGCCATTGCAAATGGACACGAGTATCTCGGTCGCATCACGGGAAGTGGGTGTACACTGGGTACCACGCTATCCGCCTACCTCGCTGCTAACCCCGAGGATAAGCTTCATGCTGCTGTTGCAGCCATTTTGCATTATGAAATTGCGGCTCAGATTGCTGCTGAGCGACACGATGTCAACGGCCCAGGCACGTTTGTACCTGCGTTTTTGGACGAGTTGTGGAATTTTGGCGAGGCGGTTGTAAAAGGTGGGGGCGACGCCTTGCTGCGGGACAAGGCAAAAGTGCAGTGTCTTAAGGATATACCGGATGCGGGGTTGTTAGAAGACTTGTGAGAAAATGTAAAGGGTGATTTGGATATCTCGTTAGAGAAAAGGTACAAAGAGTAAAATGTTGATTACTAAGGCACCTTTTGTTCCCCCTCTTTTCTCAAGAGTTCCTCATCATCAAGTAGAATGGAAGAAAAGGAGAAGGAGAAAAGAACGCCAAAAACACTGCTCTCGTAAAACTGAATTCTTCGCGTAATCTTGACTTCGTACACTTGGTCAATTGGTAGCTAAACTCCTTCGCAACACCCAGACCTAGACGTTTGAAAAGAAGACTACCTCGCCTTCCTATACCTCCCCTGACTCATCTCTGCTTTTAACGCATCTTGCTGGTCTGGTAATGGCGCTCTCTTCCTGATCAGACTATCACCACCTCCTGCACCACCTTGCCCACCTCCACCCCCAAATCCTTGCTGCTGCTGCTGCTGCTGCTGTTGCTGTTGCTGCGGCTGTTGCACCGGAAGTTGACCAGGCCATCCTGGCGGCGGCGCAGCATTGCCCAATCCACCAGGAGGTGGTGGAGGCGGAAAGCCAGGGAAACCAGGAGGTATGCCGTGGGGAAGAGGTGGCATACCCGGCGGCATTCCCTGCGGGAAACCAGGGAAATTCGGGGGTGGAGGAAACGGAGGAGGAGCCGTAGCGTTTCCGCCCTGAGGCGGAGGCGGACCGTGGCCGTGGGGGAGCGGAGGGGGCGGAAGAGAGCCAGAGGCAATGAGTTGGGCAATGTGAGATGGGTCCATGCCTGAGAAGGGAGGAGGAATGGGTGCGCCGCTTGCGTTTGGTTGGGGCAGAAAGGGAATTCCTGCTGGTGGAGGTGGTGGAGGAGGATGAATAGAATGTTGACTTGCACCACCAATGCCTGGGAGAGCGCTTGAAGTGCCATCTGGTAGTGCAGAGAGCCCTGGAAGTGAGAGACCTGGGGGAAGCAAGGGCGCACCGGCCATATTCCTGGACGGGAGTTTCTGGTCAACCAGGCCTTCTGCTTCATCCTCTGCTTCCTGTTCTTCTTCTTCCATCTTCTGTCGTCGGCCTTGGCTGCGGTCAAAGGTACCCTGGGCTTCTGCTGCGGCTTGGCCAATGTGGTACCGGTCGTTGATGTAGTTTGTATCGCCAGGTCGGGGGCGTGTCCAGAAACGAGTGACACGGTCATTGGAGCCAGAAGCGAGGATGTGACCGAGCGGATGCCAGTCCATGGTCCAAACCGTAAAGTCGTGAGCGTATTGCAAGCTGTGTGCGGGATATATAGTTTGCGAAGGGGCGTTTTGCGAGTCTGCAGCGTCATAGGGCGATATCGACGGCGCAACACCTGGGGGAGGGTTCTGCTCGTCGAGGAGGTAATGATGAATGCTGCCATCTACACCTCCCGTAGACAACAGGTTCTTGTGCATGGGGTGCCACGCCATTGTAATGATATCTTTCTCATGGCCCTTGAGCAGTAAGACATCGCGCATCATTCGGATATCAAAGATGCGGGCGGTGTGATCACGGGCGCAGGTTGCTAGCATGTTTCCTTGGACAGGCTCGAACATGGTTTTTGATATTGGATTTTTATGTCCATGAAGTGTCGTCAGACAGCGGCCTGTCCGCGGATCCCAGAACTTGACCTGGTGATCCTTTGATCCCGATACCAGCAGTCCCTTGTGTGGATGCCAGTCGACCGACTTGACTTCCCATCCATGTCCTGTCAGCGTCGACTCTTCGGTACTTGACGCAAAGTCCCAGATCTTCAGTGTGGTATCATCGGCGCATGTGACAAACTTGGAGTCAGTGGGAGCTATGGCGAGCCCCCGCACAGCCTCTGTGTGCGCCTGTATCTCTTTGACGTTGTTAAAGTTGGTCTGCCAATACTTGACGACTCCGGTCTGGTCGGCAGACAGCAGCCAGTCGTCGGTAGAGGTGTACTCGACGGCGCGAATAGCCGCCTCGTGAGCCTGCATGATGGTCTCAAAGTTGAAGCCCATGCCATTCCACAGCGTGAACTCGCCGCTAGTCGAGCCTGTAAGCAGGCGCCGCCCCTCTGGCGTCCACTTGACTACGTTGATGGGATGCTTTACTTTATTGAGCGACGAATGTACCGCCTTTGCAGGTATGGATTCGGCAGCACTGGCGATGCGTGCTGCAGGAGGCTGTATATCGACAATGTAGCTTGCACTCGGCCGCTCCACCTCTGGCCTGGGCACGTTCTTGTACCGTGGGCGCCGATTGCGCATCCATTGCACCGTTGTCGAGCCATAGTCAGTGACGGCACCTGCAGACTCGAGTCAGCTCCTAAAGCCAATAATTGCCATGTCGCGAGCACGACACAGAAAGTGAAGTGCATGGTAAACAGAAAGAGCGTCGACTGGGATTGGAAATCAGGCATGCGCAGCAGTGATACTCACGTTTCGGTCGGGGACGCAGGCCGCCTTCGAATTCGGGGCGATGGTACTCGCGCTCCATGCTGGCTGCTGCTGCCAGACAACCTTGCCTAGCTGGTGCGCATGGGCAAGGGAATCACAGCAAAGAGCGGCGACAAGGAAACGAGAGGATTGGTGGCGATGGGCCAGCTGCGGTTGTATGTAGAGCACAGGAAGAGTATGTACGCAAGTGGTAGTAGTACAGTGCAGCGCGTGCTTTGTCGCGTCCTACGCCCGCCAAGCCACAGAGCCACAGGATACAAGCCACAGTGCGCCACATGAGGCGCGTACATGGGGGCAAGCCACCATCCAACGGCTCTGCCTACGTACTACCAAGAACTAATCCCCTCGGTACTAGGATGTGGGCGAGGTGCATCACCGTGCAGACCCCCGCTTGGCCAACTCCCAACAGAAATTCAGACGGGCCTTCGTATCTCTCAGCAGCCCAGAATGCAGAGACCGAGGGTGGCCGTCATGGCGGGCTTGTCCCAGCTGCTGAGCATACAAATCCACCTCGCCCGCCACAGTCCACGCTCAAACAAGCCTCTTCCCGCCCTTGTGCTTGCCGCACCTTTCCACAAGCCCCAGTCGCTACTACCACCCTGAGCCATTGCGCTCTGGGCACAAGTCGCCTTGCCTTATATACTACTATTAATAAGTCGCCTTGCCCTCCCATCATGACGACAATCACCCAGATGGCCTCCTCTTCTGCCATTGACGCCTCTCCTTTTCCCCCTGCCGCCAACACTGCCGTCTTCCGGGGAAAGGACGCCTCCGAATCCGCGACTCCTACTGCGACCACCATCAACAAAACCACCAAACTCGCCCGTGACACAAAATATCGCCATGTCTTCGCTACACATGCCCTGACGCGCACCTCGTGCCTGAGCCACGATGCAGACAAGAGCCCCAGTTTTGTTGGCTTCAGGAATCTCATGATCCTGGTGCTCAGTACGCATTCCCTAACTCCAACCACTCTCGTCCATGGCTAACAGGACTAGTCGTGTCCAACTTGCGATTGATGATTGTGAACCTACAAAAGGTGCGTCTCCGCTATGCATTCGTCTTTGACCATGCTAACCTGACCAGTATGGTGTCCTTATATGTCTCTCCTGTCACGACTATAGCCGCTCCGACGTCATCACCGGCCTGCTCCTCTACCTCCTCGTTCCTGCCCACCTGTTCGTCACATACCTTATCGAACTGGCCGCTGCCTGGCAGGCCAACCGAGCGCACGCCCGCATCGCCGGGGAGCATGATAACGATTGTCCCGTCAAGTACGCAGCAGCACTGCGCAGCTTCAACTTGACCTGGTACATGATAGCCTTCTTCCACAGCGTTAATGCTGTCGCGAATCTCTACATCGCCACAAAGTATGTCTACTACGACATCTACCATCCGGGAATTGGCACGCTATGCGAACTGCACGCCGTCATCGTCTTCTTGAAGTGCGCTTCATACGCACTCACCAACCGCGACCTGCGCCATGCCTACCTCCACCCAAAACAGGCCGATCCCCTTCCTGAGCTATACAATTCGTGCCCATACCCACAAAACATCAACATGAAGAACCTCTGCTACTTTTGGTGGGCACCGACTCTTGTCTACCAGCCTGTTTACCCCCGAACGGACAAAGTACGCTGGGACTTTGTCTTTAAGCGATTGCTCGAGGTCGCGGGCCTCAGCATTGTCATCTGGATTGCCTCGGCTCAATACGCTGCGCCACTGTTGCAAAACTCCCTTGACAAGGTCCTCACCCTCAACTTCACCTCTATTGTCGAGCGCGTTATGAAGCTCTCCACCATCTCCGTATTTTGCTGGCTCTGTGGCTTCTTTGCTCTTTTCCAGTCGGCGCTCAATGCCCTTGCCGAAGTAATGCGTTTTGGCGACCGGGAATTCTACGGTGACTGGTGGAATGTGTCGTCTATTCGTACCTACTGGACGACTTGGAACAAACCGGTGACAAACTTCATGCGTCGGCACATCTACTCTCCTTTAGTCGGTCGTGGCATCCCCCCTCCCGTGGCTCAGATTCTCGTCTTCTTCTTTTCCGGTGTACTTCATGAGCTGCTTGTGGGAGTGCCCACACATAACATCATTGGTGTGGCATTTGCGGGCATGATGATCCAGATTCCACTCATTGCGCTCACCGATGTCATCCAGAAGATTAGGTGCATTCAAGGCAAGGTTGCAGGCAACATGATCTTCTGGGTAAGTTTTTGTCTTGTGGGACAGCCGCTTGCCGCCTTGCTTTATTTCTTTGCATGGCAGGCCAAGTATGGGAGTGTGAGCCGGCAAGTAAGCGATAGTCCCATCAACATGTTTTATCGGCGGTAAACACTTTGCGTGATAATTTCCTCGTCTCTCAAATTTTCTGTTTGTGAGGATGACATAGCTTCTTTTCTTGCCACCTTTTCATATATTGTTGATCATTTTGACAATCAAGCTTTTACTTCATTTTACTTTTGACCTGAAAAAACGTGACTTGCTCGAATTGCGCACCTCAGATTTCGTCCAGGCTCTCCTTGATTTTGCCCAGTGCCCACAACACTTCCTTCTCCACCACTTTTTCCATCCTCTCAACCCACAAGCCATGAATGCCCTTGCTCTTTGCCACATGCAAAAACTTGCCGAGCGCCATTATCACATCGCCCTTTGTCTTAGCATCACCCCACCCCATGACTACCTCGGCCCCGCAAAAGACTCGCATCCCCAGCGCAAAGACTTCGGCTTTCGAACTCCATCCTAACGCCCCATCATCTTCCTTATTAGCAGTTTCTGTAAGCACAGCCAGGCCGTCCGCCACCCATTTCGCCAGTTCTGACTTTAACGTCAAAGAGACAGACGAGGCAGGTAGGTGAAGTAATACACGCGACCAAAGTAGCACATCCAAAACATCATCCTTGTACAGGTTCTGCTTCTCTTGCGCAAACAACGCCGTGTCTTCTTGTCTCTCCCGGGCAAACGTCTCAACAAAAGGCGTGGAGAAGAGTGTTTCTCCCGTGGTAGTAGCATTTGCCAGACGGTGCAGCGCCTGAGTAGCCAGGACGCCTCCTGATGCCGATGCCGATAGCGATGTTGAGTGGAAGGTATGACATGTAAATAGCGCTAGACGATAGCTGCTCAGTATCGGCACGGTATCTTTGCACACCGACGTCGTGTACCCCTGGGCGCGAAGCAAATTCCCCGTTGTGCGCGCCGCTAGATCACGGATTTCGTCGTCGTCGTCATTGAGGAGGTCGTAGAGAACAAGGCTGAGACTCAGGAGCAAAGCGCGTGCCGCTTTTGATATGGGGCGTGCGGCTAGAGTAGAGTGGAGTGCGTACAGAGACTGTACTGCAGCGAAGCGTGTGTCAAAGGGATTCGTGTCAATGATTGTCCTGCGAAGAAGACGGATCCATCTAGCCATTGCGGATAGAACGTATCTGCGCTGCTCGGGTAGAGAAGCGTATGTGTGGTCGAGGAAGAAAGCAACAAGGTGCAAGCCGCTTTGCATGTTTGATGGTGGTCCACCAAGACACTGAGATTCTAGCTTGGCCAACGTGACTATGATCTGGTCTTGTGTAGTGAGAGAGAAAAAGTTGTGGCGAAGGTGTTGGTTGTTTGTGAGGGCCGAGGCGAGAACAGATTGGGCGGCTGAGATTACTTCTGCGTCTGTGGCTTCGAGGATGACACGGTGGATGTGGCATAGTACCAAGGAAAGCGGAATGGTCAAGCCTTCGAATGGCATCGACTTCATTATAGTGTCTAGTGTGCGCAGAGCGGTTAGACAAGTATCTGGGTCTTGAGCTGCGAGAAGCATCAGAGCGTCGCCAATGCTCTGATATTCGTCTGAGACCATGATGCCAAGTGAAGTTTCCCGCATAATTACGCGGTCGATGATGAAAACTTGGGCCAAGGAACTGCGAAATATATCGTCTCCGTGATGCTCACTAGGTCCGATATCAAATTCAGGGCCAATGGAGACGGACCCGGCAAGGTTAGCCCAGCTATCCAGCACCGAGACGGCATTCGCCTGGTGGAGCATACTCATGCCACACAAACCGACAACATCTAGGAAGGCAGATTTGACAAATAGACAATTGCTCGAGGCGTACCATATGGGTGCATTTTTGCAAATCTGTTGCATCATACTTGCAAAGCGGTCCAGGGCTGTAAATGGTTAGTTTAATTGCGGGATTGAATGCAAGAGAAAACCCACTAAATTGGCTGGAGTTGCGAAGAATCTTTTTCAACAGATACTTCACCACCAGAAGCATTCCATGCTGTCCATTGCGGCTGGCAGGGGCATTGTCCAGGATGAGACCAAGAGCCTCAACCCCCTCGTTTGGGGAACATAGCGACACATAAGTTCTTGCGGCCATGTCTCGCATGTGCCAATGCGGGCTTGGAATAAGTTCCTTTACTAATTCTTGCATCTTTGAGATATATTCAGGTGGTGGTCTTGCTTGACGAAGAATCTGGAGAGCTGGAAAGACACCCTCAGCGCCATGGAGATCAAGAGGCGAGCTGCCCGTCTCGGGCGTGTCCATGATCTTTCGGTTGCCATTCGGCTTCAGTAAATCAAGCAATATTGTGATGAGGCTAGGGTAATTGTCGTAAGAAAAGCGTGATGTCTTTGCTCGATCGCGTTCTTTCCAATCTTGAGCTTCGTCACTGCCAAGCAACCTCTCTATGAGGGCTTTGAACAGCATTAGACTACAGTTGCGAAGAGGCCATCTATCACAGAAGTCAGTATAAGAGTCAAAAGAAGATTGGGCCTTCTTACATAGGGGAGCTGAGTGTTTTTGCGGCCAACTCGAGACCCTGGCCAATATATGCTTCAGAAACGACACTGAGCTTAGAGGTGGTAAATATCTCCTTGATGCAATTAAGTGCATGCACTTGCGGAAGACGGCTTTCTTCAATGTTTGCGCTTCGCGCTTCGACCAGTGTCTCTGCAGTAAGATCCTTCATCGCCCGAGGGAAGAGGTCGCCGTTGGTCTGTGGCTCCGCAGCCAATAGGGCAGACATGGCCGCTGGGATACCTGCAGATCTCCGAGTGATGGCGTCGGACTTGTCTTGAATAGATCGCAGGGTTTCCTGGTATATGTTAACGTATATACTTTGGAAGTTTGTATAATCTTGTCATGTACCTGATACCACGCTTCTGGCAATGCGCGAAGAGAGGGAATACTCGACGTTACACAACGGCGACAGAAGACTGCAAAGGTCTGGGATACAGTCGAGAAAGCACCTCGATGCCGCAGCTCTAACAACTGGGTGAAACATAGCCGCCCTAGCTTTTCGAAGAGCTGTGGTGTTACAAGATCACCTTCTGCATCACCCACGGGGGCTTTTGAAATGATGGTTCTTAGTAAGACACTACAAGATGTTAATGAAACTCCTCGGTAGCCACCAATTACTTACCTTGCTTCCTTGAGACCTCTCCATGAGTAGCTCAGAATTTCTTTCGTATCTAAACTCCCCTCGTCTTCCAACTCGTCGGGGACGTGCCCTTCTGGTGCATCTGCACATAGGACATGGTAAACGCAGTTCCATAGGCTCTCGATGCTTTCTACAATATCGCCATGAAGACTTTTCCAATTGGTAAAGGCACATGGTGACATGTCTGATATGAAAGCGTAGAAGTCAGGCTGATCCACTACATATCGCAATGCCGCAAAGATACCATGTACGGGCCGGCCATCAACAGCCTGCGAAAGGTCCTTATGTGCTATAGCCAATGTGTCTTTGAGCTGTTTCTGGAGATGCTCAAAAATTTGGAACTTTGTAGAGAAGTACGAACTCCCTAGAGTTACTTCTCCGTTCTCTGCAGAGCTGAAGATCATTCCATAGGCTCGAGCAACACCATCCGCTTGGTCAGCTCGTCCGGTCCGGAGCATGATAGTCTCTGCTCGTACGATGAACGGGGGAACTGCCGACATCACACGTCTTTTATCCAACTCCGGTAAAGCTGATAAACATAGCTGTAGAACTGACACAGCTGCATCGCGAACATCATCAAAGGGGTCCAGTATCAGATCCAATAGCGTCCGCACCAGCTTCTTATTTCCGATCTGAATTCCGTGGGCCCAGTTCAACTGCCCTTGCGCTGACTTCGAGAGACTATTGTATGGAACGCCAGGATCCACACCTGAACGTAGCACAATGATAAGAGACCTAAGGGCTGTAATACGACTCTGATAGGATGCGGTTGGACGCAGCTCCCACTCGAGAAACCGGATATACCAGACAACAAAGGAAAGTGACTCCAGAAGCGAGTCCTGCTGCTTGGAATGGGAAACTGAGAGACCTGAACCGAATGCCGCTTTTGGAAAAGGCAGTCGCAGTTGATCGGCAACTTTGTTCTTCAACATACCCTTCGAAAGAGTAGCTGTGCTTGCCCTTAGGCGGTCGAACAGCTTTTGTGTATATCCATGTACCTCTCTTCGAAAGTTGGCATCTGTATCGGTATGTAGGTGGATAAGGTTACGCTTCAATGCTTGGAAGACGCTGCTGCTGACAACTCTTGTGACAGAGGTTGAGTAAACTGAAAGAAACATCCCTGCAAGCCTGACTTCGGGCTCAGGATCAGTCATCCATTTGCCTGCGATGTTGTCAGGCAGATAGACAGCGCTATCGTGAATTTCTATGCTATTCCGCACTTTGTGATCTGAATGGCAAGTAAGCAAATGTCCGAATCTAGCAATACCGAACCAAGGTGCCATCTCCATACCGTTGTCCTTTACTATGGTGAGCTCTTTACCAGTCGCAATCGCTGCAAGCAAGATTCTGAATTCCATTGGTCCATCGATAAGTCTGCTAGACTCCGATAGTTCATCCGGTAACACACCATTGTGCGGAACGTATGAACCGAAGTGAAGGTACGAGAGAAACCGGGTGTACTCGGCAATGTTTGGTAGGAAACAGTGAGGGAATACATGAGTCTTGAATTCCTGTATCCGATCCGGCCAGTCTCGTAAAGTTTCCGCTACTGGTTCTATCCAAAGTGGTAGGCGCTTGCCATTGGCTTCCTGCTTCCAGTAGCCTGGAGAGCTGCGAGCCTTTGTGAGGAAGTTCTTGATCAAATGACCTGCAGATAGGGAGGTGTCATGATGAACGACCCAGGCAAGGAAGGACAAAAAGACTGTCTGGGAAGTTGCCACATCTTCGGCTGCACCAGATAGGTGCTTGGCCTGTTTTCTGTAAAGATCCACCAACTCCGATACTGATACCACTTCCTTGAGCAAAAAGTGGGCAAGACCCTGTAAAGCTGGCTTCACTTTGATCCTGTCCTCACGCTCACAGATAATGTCCAGAAAACAGGCTGTAGTTTTCTCTCGAAGCTCGATCGCGCGTAGACTTTGGTCTCTGGCAATCACACTTGTAAGGACTAAAAGCATCTGCCTCATCGACTTGCCTTTTGCGTCGCCAGATCGCTGAAGATAGATTTTGAAGGCTCTCATAAAAATTGCATCATTTAGAATCTCTTCCCGCGCGTATTGGCATTTAGAATTTGTGCAATGCTCAATGATTGCGCATAGTGCATTCGAGGCAGCCGCACGATGACTATTCTCCAAATCTGCCAGATCTGCAGTTTCCAGGACAGGTGATAGAATTCTGTGAAGTTCTCTAAGACTTTGTTAGTCTTGTTCGATACCATCAAAGCAAAGCACACGGACTTTGCATGCTTACTTCACACCAGCAGCCGCCTCTTCCTGTTCGAAATTAGGCAAGACCTTGGCCACATTTTTTGCCAGATCCCTCAGTGCCTTGTCAGGCACTGGTATCTCGGAGCCTTCGGATACCCCTCGGGTCATTTTGGAGAATAGGTTTAAAATTCAATGTCGCAAGTGCACCGGGTTCGATACAATTCATGGGCGTGGTTTCCTTCAAGGGTGTGGGGGCATGATGACTCAGCGGCAAATCCTGCAAATTCGGCAATCGACACTTGATACATCTACATGGACGAGTATGCACAACCCAAAATCGGTTAGCGCAACACACTTATTACTTTCGGAAGGAGTGCCTGACTCAGGATTCTATGTGAATTCCTTGTAGTTCACCTCTGGTTTGCTGACCGTTAACTATGAGCAGCAAAATGCTGGCAGGAAAAATGCTCAGTTCAAATTTAGTCACCGTTGTCTTTCTCTTGCCACCATGATGACACCGGAGAAGATCCTATCGAATGTTTGAAACTCCTCCTTTTGTGCTCTCTTGTTTGGCTGCGGTTCGATTCAGTTTCAGGCGTCTGACTCTCACAAGAGAGAATTGTGAAGATAGACATATATATGTGTTCCGTCGAGAGATCTCTCACCTCTTCTGCCTGTCCCTCTTGCAGTGGATCTAAAACTGGTATTCAGTTCTAAAGTATCGATATCTTTGGGAGGCCTCACCAAGTGAAGTCAACTTTGCCAAGCCTTACCCTGTTTTTTTGAGTGTCTCACGAAGTCTAAGTTTTAACCAAGCTTTGCTATCTCTCTGGCAGCTAGTTTTGTACATCTCATCAACAAGCCCAGTGAGTCCACTGCTACCGAGAGCAGGTATTATACGAGCCCAGCAATCGAATCGACATCCCTCCGCAAAGTGTAGAGAAATCATCAGCCCTTCGTACAACAAGCAGACCAGACATCTAGAAGGCTGTTAATATGTCATCCCAAAATAACTTTCCAGCATGTACTGCTGAGGCAAATGCTGCTACGTCAAAGAAGCGACCGTTGTCGATAAACACTTCCAAAAGTGCTATGAAGCGACCAAAGACTAAAGGCGGCTTTGAAGTGGATAGCGATGATAGCGATGAAAACGATGTGAACGAAATGAAGGATCACGTTCGTGCTTCTCCGAGACCAGCTTTGCTGCAAGACACCTTGCAGACAAAGCCTATCCCAAAATCCCTCCCAATGAAGCAGCTCGATAAGTCTCGTATTCGGGCACTTTTGGGCAAGAACAAAAAGTTGGACCAAAACAAACGACAGGCATTGCCACCGAGTCCGGCCCAACAGCCTTTGCAACAACCTGTGAGAACTACTGCTCATTCGGTACTACCAGTACCCACCAAGAGCCCACAGGAAAATCCCGTCTCGAAAGAACAGAATGAGAAGTCGAAAGTTTCTCAGAAGTCTAAGAAAATTCTTCCTACGTTGAAAGAGGTGGGCGCTTTGAAGCAGCCGAAAGATGTTAAACCCAGGAGCAGATTCGCTGTATCCGAGACTACCGAAGAGAAACCTTCATTCGTTGAAGGGGTTCGTCCGACCAGTCTTGATAGAGAACCAAACAGCGACTGGGAATCTGAGCGACAGGCTTCGGGCAATCTTGACGCTTTGGAAAAGCCCACACGCCTTTCTAAACTAGCCCCATCCTCCTCGAAGCAGCCTTTACTAAGATTCAAGGCTGGTGATATTCCCAATAGTGCCGAGGATATCAATAATGCAAGCCCCAAGAAACAGAATACGTTTCTGACCAGCACTGGCATAGACTCAAAGGCTAGTAAGAAGAGTCCAGATTGCACGCTTGCCACTAGTGTTGTCTCTGAAATGGGTTCAACAATAGATACTGACAAAGTATCTCCACCAGTTGTTCGTGTAGAAACCCCAGGTACACAAGCAAATAGCAGCAAGGCTTTAGATCTCAGTCAATGTTCCAGGATTTCTGTAGATGCAATATCTTACTTTGAGTATTCAATCTCCCAAAAGCAGTGGTACGGTGAGCAAGACGAAAAAGAGGCTTTGATTAGTGAAATAACTGTACGCCCGTTTACCAGTATGCTTGATGCAAATGCACAGGCGGAGAGATATTTCCAGAGCAAACAACAATACCCGAGCTATATGACCATTGAGCAGAACAGCAAGCGAGACGAACATGGTTGCATGATTCTGACTCGCACCATAGCGCCTTTCGGGGGTAAACAGGCTGGTAGACAAGAGTCGGTGCCCACCAAAAGTAGCAGAGGTTCTTCATGTTGATGTTTTGTG
>Ga0115846_100473_pt1 | contig 21252 bp, 14 predicted proteins | sample InSIn5gowninarea_2_FD_83860 | JGI IMG/M metagenome (GOLD analysis project Ga0115846, IMG submission 83860) | reverse complement strand
TTCATGTGCGAGTTATTTCTCAAACATGTTTCCGCAATTCTCTTATAAAACGCTAGCAATCGTATTTACAGTTTTCAGTGCTGCAGTTGCAAACATTGGCTTAAGTCAATTAATTACAATTTCAGTACCTGTTCTTGTAGCGATTTATCCATTAGCAATCGTGTTAATCTTCTTAACGTTTGCCGAGCCTCTTTTCAATGGGCGTGTTGAAGTACATCGTTGGAGTTTGTTGTTAACAGGGATTGTAAGTCTTGTTGATGGTATGAAAGCAGCAGGTATTCCGCTTGAAGGTTTATATAATTTCTTTGGTCAATACATTCCGATGTTTAACGCAGGAATGGGCTGGCTCATACCAGCATTAGTGGGAGCAGTGATTGGTTACCTTATTTCGCTCACACGTAAATCTGATTCAGCTTCATTAACTAAAGTTGGTTAATGTAAATAAAAGCACAAAAAGAGGATGGCTTCGGTCATCCTTTTTTTGTGCTCTATGTTATTGTTCCTTAAAGACTAAATTTAGAATTATCTTATAATTATCAGTTTAAAACATATAATGGTAGAACTAGACGGATTATAGGAGGGGAAACAATGGTCATAGCTTATAAACATGAACCACTTACAGATTTTTTGAATGAAGAAAATAAAAAGGAATTTAAGGAAGCTTTAAAAAAGGTGAATTCACAATTAGGTAGAGAATATCCACTAGTCATTAATGGGGATAAGATTCTAACGGAGGACAAAATCACTTCGTATAATCCAGCCAAAAAAACAGAAATCATTGGGACGGTTTCAAAAGCAAATCAAGACCATGCTGAACAAGCAATCCAAGCAGCTTTGACTGCATTTGAGTCATGGAAAAAATGGTCTCCTGAGGCAAGAGCAGGGCTATTATTTAAAGCAGCAGCGATCATTAGACGACGGAAACATGAATTCTCTGCTTACTTAGTGAAGGAAGCGGGAAAGCCTTGGAAAGAAGCTGATGCTGATACGGCAGAGGCAATTGATTTTATCGAATACTATGCACGGCAAATGCTGAGTTTAAAAGAAGGAGCACCTGTCCTAAGTCGTCCAGGGGAAAATAATCAATATCATTATGTCCCGCTTGGAGTAGGTGTCATTATCTCGCCCTTTAACTTTCCCTTAGCTATCATGGCTGGAACGACTATTGCAGCGATTGTGACGGGGAATACCGTTTTACTAAAGCCTGCTAACAATACACCTATTGTTGCAGCAAAGTTTGTAGAAGTAATGGAAGAAGCGGGACTGCCAAGGGGGGTGCTGAATTTTATTCCAGGAAGTGGTACAGAAATCGGTGATTTTCTCGTGGATCATCCGAAAACACGCTTCGTCTCCTTTACTGGATCTCGTGAAGTAGGCTGCCGTATTTATGAACGTGCGGCAAAAGTTCAACCAGGACAAATTTGGTTAAAACGAGTCATGGCAGAAATGGGTGGAAAAGATACGGTTGTTGTTGATAGGGATGCAGATGTCGATTTAGCTGCTGCTTCGATTGTGTATTCTGGTTTTGGTTATTCAGGGCAAAAGTGTTCCGCTGGTTCTCGGGCGGTTATCCACGAAGATCTATATGATCAAGTGTTGGAAAAGGCGGTCGCTTTAACTAAAATATTGACAGTTGGCAATCCAGAAAAAGCAGGAACCTATATGGGCCCTGTCATTGATCAGGCTGCCTATAACAAAATTATGTCCTATATTAAAATAGGAAAAAAAGAAGGGAAATTGGTTGCTGGTGGTGAGGGAGATGATTCGCAGGGCTTTTTTATCCAACCGACGATTATTGCAGATGTCGATGAAAAAGCACGTATCATGCAGGATGAAATCTTCGGACCGGTTATTGCGTTCTGTAAAGCCAAAAATCTCGATCGCCTACTAAAAATAGCGAACAACACGGAGTATGGTTTAACAGGAGCCTTTATCTCTAACAATCGTGACCATATTGAACGTGCGCTAGAAGAGTTTCATGTGGGGAACTTGTATATTAATCGTAATTGTACAGGTGCCATTGTCGGGTATCAGCCATTTGGTGGCTTTCATATGTCTGGAACCGATTCAAAAGCAGGCGGTCCAGACTATCTCCTCCTGCATATGCAGGCAAAAACAACATCTGAAGCATTTTAACTTTATTCAGCAGAAGTCTCCTACTTTTATAAGTGGTGAGATGAATGTAATCGTTAGTAAATTCAATGGAGGGTTATCGAGCTAACTAGATAAAATCTGGGTGCAAATACGCCAAGGAGAATTTGATTCTTACCGTATTTTTCCATTAGTGCTGTTAAAAAGGGTTCTCCGAGATTTACTGGGGAGCCCTGTTACGATTCATCCTTCGATGCAAAGGGGGATTTAACTATGCTGGCGGCAGTATCCAAAAACTTTTTTCTTTATGTATCGCGAAATAAAACCTTAAATAAAGCAGCTAAAAAATGGGGATTGAAATTAGGAGCATCCCAGGTTGTAGCTGGGGATTCCATGGAGAGAATGGTTGAAACGGTAAAAGAATTGAATAAGAAAGGATTGGTTTGTACCCTTGATCATTTGGGGGAATTTGTATCTAGTAGAGAAGAAGCAGTGGAGGCTACTGAATCTAATATAAGAACCCTGGAGGCAATGGCTGCAGAAAATTTAAATAGTCAACTATCGGTCAAGTTGACCCAACTTGGAATTGATATCGATCGTCCATTTTGTGTGAAAAATATGCATCGAATTTTAGATACAGCAAAAAAATATCATCAATTTGTAACGATTGATATGGAAGATTATGTGCATTGTGAAATAACCTTAGATATTTTGCGAGAATTACGAGAAACACATGATCATGTAGGTACAGTCATTCAAGCCTATTTATTTCGTTCAGAACAGGATGTAAAGGATCTTAAAGGAATTCCGCTTCGGCTTGTAAAGGGAGCCTATAAAGAGTCCGCTAATGTGGCTTTTCAAAATAAAAAAGACATCGATGAAAATTATCTGAGACTGATTCAATTTTACTTATTAAGCGGGAGCTATACGGCGGTAGCTACCCATGATCATCGTATCATTGCTAGAGTCAAACAATTTGTTAAAGAGAACCATATTTCTAGAGATCAGTTTGAATTTCAAATGCTCTATGGCTTCAGAAAGGAAATGCAGCAAAGTCTTGTTAAGGAAGGCTATAAAATGAGGGTATATGTTCCATATGGAAATGATTGGTTTGCCTACTATATGCGCCGTCTCGCAGAACGGCCGCAAAATGTTTCCTTTGCTTTAAGAGGATTATTTTCTAAATAAATGAAGGATCTTGTGTTTTTTCTTTATAGAAGATCATGTAGCCATCTGCTAGACAAGAAAAAGCAGCCCTTTAAAGGACTGCTTTTTAATCGGTTATTCAAATTGTAATAGCAAACGGCTACAAGTTTATTGAAATAATGATGTTAAGCAACTTTCTTTTTCAACATAGAAACTTCTTCATCAATTTGCAATCCATTTGCACGATTTTTACGAGCATATTTGTAGAATAGCATGATAATGCTAACCGTGATAATTGCACTTAAAATATACGTGATATTCATCGGCAACCTGAGACCAATTGGTGCATTTAATATATAGGCTGTCACAACATAGGTCATGAAAATACCCGGAATCATTGCAATCCAATAATTTCTTTTTGCAATAAACAAATACATAGCACCGACCCATAAGGCGATAGCAGCCAATGCCTGATTTGCCCAAGAGAAATACTGCCATAATAATGTAAAATCAACCGTTGTCAATAGAACAGATAGGACAAAAAGTGGAACAGCGATCATCATGCGTTTTGAAATCTTCTGTTGCGGAATATTAATATAGTCTGCAATAACCATTCGAGCGCTTCTAAAAGCAGTATCACCAGATGAAAGAGGGAGAACGATAACAGACATAATCAAAATAGTACCTAGAATGGAACCAAGCATCATGGAAGCCACTTGGCTTACAATGCCACTAGTACCAATTGTATTAATGAGTTCATTTAGTGAGACAGGTCCATCAAATAAACTCATGGCTGCTGCAGCCCAAACCATGGCAACAAGTCCCTCAGTGATCATCATGCCATAAAAAATACCACGACCTTCTTTTTCACTGCGAGTTGTCCGAGCCACAATCGGTGACTGTGTAGCATGGAAACCAGAGATAGCACCACATGAAATAACTAAAAATAATAGTGGGAATATAGGTGTATTCTCAGGATGCATATTGGTAAAGCTTAGTTCTGGAATCGGTGCTTGATTGATGAGAAGACTGATACTTAATGAAACAGTACCAAGTAATAATATTGCTCCAAAGATGGGAAATAGTTTTCCAATTACTTTATCAATTGGCAGCATAGTTGAAAGAATATAATAAACAAAAACGGCTGCAATAAGTAGTGTTAAGCCAACTGCCCCACCTAATAAATCATAAATTAAAGTGGCAGAAGAACTAACGAAAACGGTTCCAACGAGAAGTAAAAGGAGAATCGAAAAGATATTCACCACATGTTTCATTGTTTTGCCAAGAAATTTCCCTGCAAGTGCTGGAAGGTGTGCGCCTCCGTTCCGAATCGAGATCATACCTGTTAAATAATCGTGAACAGCCCCAGCAAAAATACAACCAACAACAATCCAGATAAAGGCAACAGGTCCATAAAGTGCCCCCATGATCGGACCAAAAATAGGACCAACACCGGCAATGCTAATTAATTCAATTAAAGCGTTTTTCGTCTTATTCAATGGTAAATAATCAACATCATCTTTCTTTGTAATAGCTGGCGTTGGTCGATCCTCTTTTACACCAAAGACTTTTTCAACGAACTTCCCATAAGTGAAAAATCCAATGATTAAAAGAGCAACTCCTCCTAAAAATGTATACATATGAGTTTCCTCCTCAAACTAATGATTGCGTTTACATTTTTATTATAATAATAGAATAATAAAAAAGGATAAAATGGTGGTAAGATGTCACTGAGGGGGGATGACGTGTATAAATGTTATGATGAAGTGAGGCAAACTCTAGGAGAAATAAAGAAGCTTTCCTAGAGTTTGTTATTTTTTAGTTGAAAAGCTTATTCATGGAAGGGCAAATAGGTAAGCCATATCAATCTACCCAAGGCTGTTATCTGGGAAACTCGGGTGATAAAACTCAGCTCATTTTAGAGTTCTAATCGTTCTCTTAATGACTTTACGTAGTTTCTACTAACTGGAAGTGGATCTTTTATACCGATAATGGTTAGATTGTAGGCCCCATTGAACCAAGGTGTTAGGCGACTTACATGATTGAGATTGACGAGATAACTTTTGTGAATGCGAAAAAAGGGATAAGATGCAAGACGAGAATCAAGGTCTTTTAGCGTTCTTTTTGTGTCATAGGAATTTGTTTTTGTCATGATTTTGACCTGTTTTTCCTCACTATGGAGATAGACAATATCATTAGGATCCAAGTATACGACCTCTCCTTCATTCTCAACGCCCAGTTTATTGACTGGTTCTTGTTCAATCACTTCTGGGCTGAACAGTCTTTTCTCAATTCGGGCAATGGTTTGTCCTAATTGTTCTTCATCATAGGGTTTTAACAAGTAATCAAGAGCTTCGTAGCGAAAAGCTTGAACCGCAAATTGGGGATAAGCCGTTGCAAAGACGATTAAAGGCGGCTTTTTCAGTTGTGTCAATAGATCAGCTACTTGTAAACCATTCATAGCAGGCATCTCTACATCTAGAAAAACAAGATCGGGTTGTTTCTGAATAGCCTGCATCACACAGGCTTCTCCAGAAGCAGCTTCTCCAATGATTTCAACAGATGAGTATTGACCTAGCAAAAAAAGTAACTCTTCCCGATTAAAAGGCTCATCATCAACCACCATTGTTCGAATAGTAGGGTACATGTTCTACACCTCTCTTTCATTTGGTTTTGGAATAGTGAAATTGACCTTTGTGCCTTTGTTTTTACAAAAAGGCAAACATGTTTTATGTGAAAAACCAATGGCTGCTAATGCTGCCGAAATCAAAAGGATGATCCAAGCCGCCAAAGATCATCATGTTTTATTAATGGAGGCAATGAAATCAACCTTTCTGCCAAACTTTAAGGTTATTCAAGATCACTTACATAAAATTGGACCTATCCGCAGATACTTTGCAAGCTATTGTCAATACTCCTCTCGTTATGATCAATACAAAGAGGGAATTGTTCTTAATGCCTTCAAACCAGAGTTCGCAAACGGTTCATTAATGGATCTTGGTGTCTATTGTTTGTATCCGCTTATTACCTTATTTGGTGAACCAACAGAAGTAAAAGCAACCGCCATTATGCTCGATTCTGGTGTAGACGGTGAGGGAAACGTCTTGTTAAAATATGATGATAAAGATGCGGTCGTCATGTATTCGAAAATCACGAACTCCTATTTACCAAGCGAAATTCAAGGGGAGATAGGCAGTATGATCATTGATAAGATCCATACGCCTGAAAAAGTAGAAATCCACTATAATGACGGGACGGTTGAACCATTAACAGTCGACCAATCTCATCCAGCTATGTATTATGAAGTGAAGGAATTTATCGAATTAATCAAACAAGGGAAAATAGAGTCTGATACTAACTCCTATGAAAACTCCTACACGACGATGAAAGTGTTAGATAAAGTACGAAACGAAATAGGACTTAACTATCCAAATGATTATAAGTGAGAAACATATCATTTCTATGACAAAGGTGTCCAAAAGTAACTTTTGGACACCTTTGTCATACAGGATCAAATTCGCCTGCTCCTATCGAGTTTTTCCGCTCCAGATCCAAAAGTTCCGTTTTCATGTCCAAACCGCCTCGAAAACCAGTAAGGGACCCGTTTTTACCTATGACACGATGACAGGGTACAGTAATTAAAATTGGATTTTTACCAATAGCCGCCCCCACTGCACGGACAGCTGCTGGTTTACTTATAGCGTTTGCGAGATCGGAATAGGACTTCGTCTGTCCGTAAGGGATTTCACAAAGTGCATTCCACACAGCCAATTGAAAGGCTGTCCCTTTGTAATCAAACGAAATCGTAAAGTTTTTTCGTCTTCCTTCAAAATATTCGACTAGTTGGACCATATACGGCTGAAGTTGTTCCGTATTTTCAAGAAGAGAACTTCCAGGAATGTGTTTCTCTGCCCATATGACCAATTCCTTAAATGACCTATTCTGTGGCCCAACATAGCAAAGCCCCTTTGATGTGGCGGCCATATACATATTCCAATTCTTATGTTTCAGCAACGTCCAATAAATAATTGTCTTATTCTGCAATTCCATTTTGCAACACCTCTATTCACATTATAACTGCCATGAAATATAGTTGTCAGATTTCAGGAATATAAAAGCAAATGAGGCGTTGTTCACTTAAATAATCTTCTTTATTCAATAACCCCGGTACTTTTTATACCTACGTTGACTGATACATCAAATTCCATATTAGGATAAATATCTTGTTCCCATTCCCTACGAAGGTCCTTACTTTCTAATCTTGTCGCTTTATAACGCAAGCCGAAACCTAATGGGTCCACTTTTTTTTCTTGGAACAGTACTAATAGATCTCGTACCCATTTCTCCACTTCCTTACTAGCTTGCCTACTTAATGAGTTCAGTTCTTTAGATTGTATATATTCATCTGATTCTTCTATTATACCTGCCAAATCAACACTCAGTTTCAGTACAGCTCTCCCATTTTCAGTTGTCAAAATCTTAAATTTTGACTTTAGTGCGTCAATGGATACGACGAATTCATGATCTTCTCCTTTTATCAATAATTCTATTTTATCAAGTTCATTTTTCAATGTTTGATAAACCTTTGTCTGTTGGGGATTTAATTCCAATGCCTCCTTTTTATCATTTAATACAACCGAATGGTTCACCAACAATTTTGTGCTTTTTTCATCTGCCTGCATAATGGGCAACACAGGGTCGATCCCACTTTCAAGCATTTTTCGTCTAAAGTCAAAAAGATAAGCTGTCACAATATAGGGACTTTCCACTCCTGTATCGGAAAAAATATTAAATAATGCAACAGAAGCAGGCATTTCCGTTGTTGGCTCTGTTTTTAAAACCTTTTCAGCCGTTGGAGTTCCAATAGCAACCCATGAAACTCTTTGAAAATCCCTTCTTCTTAAAAAGATATCAACGATCTCACTTAAATCATGACCTAATAACTTCTTCCCAATGATAATCGTTTTCAAATGACCAAAATCAAATTCCTTATCCACCTGAGACTTTAACTTTCGAATCGCATCTGCCATATTAGAACTATCTTCTGTTAGATAGGAATACATCGTGCCACTCGCTTCTTTTAATGAACCAGAGGGAACCGCTAACTTTAAGGTTACTCGATATTGATTCTCTTCTTTCTCAGCTTGATCAATCCCTATCGCTAAAATAAAGAGTCTCTTATCAATATCTTTAAATCCACAGCCAGTTTGTAAGAGGATGTTTCCTACTAGGATCAATACAATCAGTACGCACTTCCCTTTTCGAAAAGTGACCTTCATACCTGTGTCCTCCTTTTTATCGACCAAAGAATTAGGAGCATGATCGAGAGAAGAAAGGGAAATAGATTGTAAAAATAACTTGTATACTTTACTAGTTGATATTCAGTTAAATAAGTAACCACCCTAACACTAGTAAACCAAAAGACAAGGAGAAGAAGATGTGGCGTAAGGTTGTGTTTCTTCCATTTTAATTTCTTGAAATGGATCACATTTTTTAATAACTCTATTGCTACATGCCAATGGATTAAAATACTCATGAAAGTAACCGCTAAAAATAGCATTAAGGCCACAAATAAAACTCGTTCAATAATCCCATGGCGAAACTGAAGGGTATCAGCCGTAGTCATCCCAGGATTTACAACTGCTCCTACACTTTCAAATCCTAGCATGCCTATTGGCACAAAAAAGCTTATTGATAAAATCCCTGTCCCAACCAAACCAATTATTAGAAGCGATTTCCATGTCATTGACTGTTTTTTCGTCATGACTCGATTAAAGACAATGAAGTTTGCTGGTCCCCAAAATATAAAAACAGCTGCACAAAAAGCACTATAGCGGGGAGGATGCTGAATATACATGATTGCTACTTTTACAAAATCCCATTCAAAATAGTCATTCCCGAATCCTTTTATCAAAATTAGTACGATAAGGGGAACCGTAAAAATAAAAATCATTTCTATTGCGTATAAAACATTTTTTGATTTCATTAAAGCACCGTAATAAATAAAAAGTAATATCATTGACACGATATAAATTAAACTGGCATTAGGGGACAAAAAACGTTTAATAAAAAAGGAGTAAGTAATAACAGAAAGAAGTCCAGCTGCAAACCAGACAATGCCTACAATGAGCAGGAATAGAACTGTAATAAATTTTGGTATGTAAACATTCAGTAATTCAGGTAAGTCTTTACCTGGAAACGCCTGAAAAAAACGCCCGATTAGATAACAAAATATCAATCCTACAGGAATAGCAAGAAGAATGGAAACAATGGCTCCTTCCTCTCTATCCAATAACAGAATTCTCGGCATCGACGCAACCAGACTCGCGATCATATTTATAAATGTAATATAGTAGAAATAGCGGCTCACATCCTTTCCCCCTTTATTTCTGCCGTTTTCCTTTGTATGAATAACTTAAAATAGGGTTCTCCAAAGCTATCCATGTTCGACATATACATCATAAATCCAAGTAAAAACAACACTAATCCAAGCAAACCGCCAATGCTCGCAAATAGTAACACACCATATTTAATAATTCGGACCGCAAAAGCCATTTCGTTTATGGGAATAACAAAAGTTGAAATCGCCATTGCCGATACAATAATAATCATGATCGTCGATGTTAAAGCTGCTTCCGTAGCGGCTGTACCCAAAATCAACCCGCCTACTGTTGTCGCGGTACCTGAGACCACTTTCGGTAAACGAATACTTGCTTCTATTAACAATTCCATCACAATCAACATAAATAAGACCTCAATAAATGACGCGTATGGGACACCAATACGGCTTCCCGATACCGACAAGGCTAGTTCAAAACGAAAGACTTCTGGGTTATATGACGTGATGGCAACATAAAGAGCTGGCAATGTCAAACAGATGACTAGTCCCAAATAGCGAAGGATTTTATTAAACATCGTCACCCAAAAGGGGCGATAATTATCCTCTGTAGCTGACATGAAATCAACAAATACAGCAGGTGCCAGAAGAGAGACAGGGTTGCCATCCAATAATAAGACAACCTTCCCACCCGCAATATTGTAGACGATTCGATCCGTCCGCTCGGTAAGCATCGATGTAGGTAAAAGTGATCGTTTCTTGTCATTCAATAGGCGTTGCAGCTCTGCAGTTGTTTGGATTAATGGTAATTCTAAAGATTGGATCTTCATCTTTACTTTTTCAAGAACCGCCTCATTGACGGACTTATTGTCATAGACAATAGCAAGGGATTGGTTTGACTTTTCTCCTATTTCAAGCATTTCTACTGTAAGAGAAGGCTTATGATAACGATGACGAATGAGATTGATGTTTGTGAAAATATCCTCACTTAATGATAATTCTGGTCCTTGTATAGTTGGTTCAAGATTTACCGGAGAGACTGCATTTGTATTTACTTTTTTCAAATCCAACAGTAAGATACCATCTTGTACAACGATAACGACGCTTCCTTTTGTTAGTTCCAAGAGGATTTGTTCTTTTCCCTCTATCTCCTGCTGGTACGGAAGTGATGTTAAATAGGCTTTAAAGTGCTGTTCAGATGGTAATTCAAAGAACGGCTTGATGATATCTCGCTGCAATTGTGTTCCATCTACTACTGTTTTGATATAAAGGAGTAATGCCTCTTTCTCTTCAATCTGTAAGTTTTTTTTTACGAAATCAAAAGATGTTTCTAATTCTTGTGCTAGCCAGTTGATAATTTCAGCTGTTTGTTGATCACTTTTAGGCTTTTTCCACATAAAACATTCCCCTATTAGTTATAATTATCTGCCTGTAAACAGCATGCTTACGTCTCAAATCAATAACCATATTTGTGTGAATATGTATATGGTTACCAAAGCTACCCTCCATCATCCAAACATCGTCATAAGAGAATGAAATTTACAGACCTCTAGCAATCAAATTCGCCCGCCAAATTTACGACCGGATCTTATCTTACCTTAACTCACTCGATCAATGACTTTTAAAAAATGGAACTAGAGCTTTCACCATTGGTTCGACATCCAAATAGTTCCAAATCATTCCGTACATATAATGGTACAAACATACAAATAATACTCCTCGTAAGTAAAACTAAAATGGAAGAAGGAACAAGCATGACAGTCATTGCTCAAGTAAAACAAACCCTTGCAGGATTAAAAAGTGCTCAAGCAAGTTTAGAAACCTTTTCTTTAGGTACGGATAATCAAGAGGCAAAGCAACTGTATACGGATGCAGCAACCCAAACGCAAGCCGTCATTGATAGCCTTGAACCGAGACTTCAACAAATCCAAGATGAAGAACCTCAATATAAACAGTAAGGGTTTAACCGGTTGGCTCTCTGCTAACCGGTTCTATTTTTACCTAATTGTCTATTCAATATCGATAAAATATCGTTCCCTCTCTAACTAGGGTTAATGAAATAGCAAGGAGAATGAAAAAATGACAGTGATTTCAAACGTAAAACAATGTTTGTCTACACTTAAAGGAATTGAGGCACAATTATCGACTCTTGCCTTACATGCCGAAGAAGAAAAAGCAGGTCAAACCTTTCATGAAATGATGCTGGTGATTGAAGAAGTGAAAAAGGATCTGCAAGACCGTAGAGTAGAAATGGAATTAGAAGAACCACAGTATAAAGAATCTTAGGTAGGTGGTATAAACATGTCCGATTGGGCACATATTTTTATTCGTTCGATTGTATTTATTATTGTTTTAATAATCATGACAAGATTATTAGGAAAAAAGCAGCTATCGGAAATTTCCTTTTTTGAATATGTATCAGGAATTACCATTGGGAGTATTGCTGGTGAAGTCATCATGGGATTGGATGATAATATCGGTCATGGAATACTAGCCATTTTAGTCTTTTCTTTAATTACCTTACTTGTAGATATCCTTGCTTTAAAAAGCAAAAAATTCAGAGATATTGTAGAAGGAACTGGAACAATCTTTATAAAAGATGGAAAAATCATGGAAGATAGTTTAAAAAAGGAGAAGTATTCTATGAGTGAATTAGAATCTCTCCTGCGGCAGAAGAGTGTCTTTAATATGGCTGATGTTGAATTTGCTATTCTTGAACCAAAAGGAGATCTCAGTGTTCTCTTAAAAAAGGAAAATAGACCACTAACATCAAAAGATATGAACTTAAAGGTAGCCAATGACAAAGTACCACAAACGGTTATTATGGATGGATCCATACTAAACGATGCCATGGCAGCAGCTGGGAAAGATCGAAATTGGCTTCATACGGAACTAGACAAGCTCGGTGTCACGATTGAAAATGTTTTTATGGCACAAGTAGACTCTTATGGTGACTTAACGATTGATGTTTATGATGATCAAATGAACCTCCCTGCGCCGCAAGTTCGCCCCCTTCTTATGGCCATGATTAAGAAATGCCAGGCGGATTTAGAATTATTCTCCCTTGAGACGAAATCAGATAAAGCGAAAGCCATGTACAATGAAAATGCAAAAAAGCTGACAGAGGTCATAGACACCCTCAAGCCTTACTTAAATGGTTAAAATACAAAGGCCTGTTGTCTTAAAGACAACGGGCCTTTGTATTCATACTCTTGTGCGAGACTCTCTAATGAAACAATGACTTTAATACTCGTTTGAATTATCGTGGCTCATACATATCCCATGCTAATTTTAATGACTCTGTTATATAATCTGCTACTTCTTCCACCTCCAGATTATCTGTCTTCACCCTTGAATTATGTAAGGAGTAAGCTGACTGCCTACTGTAAAATAACTCTTCAATTTGATCCAAACTCTTATTTTGCAGTACTGGACGACTATCAATAATTAAGCTGATTCTTTCCTTCCAAGAATCCCACGATAAATCAAGATAAAACACAAGACTATTGGCTAAACATGCTTTTCTTATTTCTTCATTTAGAAAGGCTCCTCCACCAACGGAAATCACATGTAAAGGCTGCTTACTCAAACTTGTAATGATCGATTGTTCTCGTTCACGGAAAGTTTTTTCACCAAATGTTTCAAATATTTTAGTTGTCGGCATTTCAAACTCTTTTTCAATTAATTCATCGATATCAACAAAATCTCTATACAGCTTTTTAGCGACTAGTTTCCCAATAGTTGTCTTTCCTACTCCCATAAATCCAACAAATACAATACTTTTTTCTCGTAGCGGCAACTCACGATTTCTCATTATACTCAACGATCTCCTCTTGACCTATTTTTTCAATCCGCTTCAAAATAGTTCTAATCATTATAATTATATAACGCCTAGAAATGTTTGTAAAAAGGAATTGAGATCATTCTACTCATATTCTTTTAAACGATCAAACTGTTTATTTCCTATTTAAATCGGTATAATAACTCTCGAACCACTACCTTTTAATAAAAATTATTATTTTATATTTACGAAAGAGTTGACCTTTGAATGTTTGATCTTTTCATTTTGATGATCGAAAGACTTGGCATTATTGTCATGATTGCATTTTTATTAACAAGATTACGCTTTTTCCGAAATATGATGTCCTCTAATCAGCTAAGTCAAAGTCAGCAATATATGGCTATGGTCTTCTTTGGCGTATTTGGTATTATTGGAACGTATTCAGGTTTAACCTTTAACGTGGAAAGTTTTAATATCGAACGATGGAGCATCGGCATCCAGCCAGACGAGGCGATCGCTAATTTTCGTGTCATTGGAGTCGTTTTAGCAGGACTAATGGGTGGGGCTAAAATTGGTATCGGTGCTGGCATCATTGCGGGTGTTCACCGCTTCATGTTAGGTGGCTATACCGCATTAAGTTGCGGAATTGCTTCAATTATTGCAGGAACATTCGCTGGTAAATTCCGTAATAAGGATAATCATTTTTCACTTTCAAAAGTTTTTACCGTAACAGCTGTAGCAGAAATCATACAAATGCTACTTATTCTTTTATTGTCTAGACCATTTGAAAAAGTGATTCATTTAGTGGAAACCATTGGTCTTCCTATGGTGATTACTAATGGGCTAGGCGGAGCCTTATTTATGTTAATTATTCAAAGTGTTGTTAATCAAGAGGAAAAAGTCAGCGCCAATCAAGCTCAATTAACATTACGGATTGCCGGTCAAACACTTGCCCATTTGCGAAAAGGCCTAGATCCTTCATCAGCTCTTACTGTTTGTGAAATATTATATCGTGAAACAGATGCAATAGCCGTAGGAATCACAAATAAAACGGAAATTCTTGCTCATATTGGATTAGGCAGTGATCATCATAAGCAAAAAACTCCTATTCAAACAAAAGCAACCCGAGATACAATTGAATCAGGAGATCTAGTCATTGCCTCTGGTAAAATGATTCACTGCGAACATGAAAATTGTCCTCTTCATGCAGTTGTCATTGCACCGTTAAAACAACGAGGAAAAACGATTGGAACACTAAAATTTTATTTCCGTTCTAAAAAAGAAATTAATTCATTAGTGAGGGAATTGGTTTCAGGTCTTAGTGGTCTACTGAGTAACCAACTTGAACTAGCAGAAGCAGATCGTGCCTTACAATTAGCTAAGGAAGCTGAAATCAGTGCGCTACAAGCACAAATGAAACCTCATTTTTTATTTAACACATTAAATGCGGTGATCTCCCTCATTCGTACAGACCCAATGAAGGCACGAAAATTACTCGTATCACTATCCCATTTTTTAAGACAAAATGTGTCATCAGCAACAGTCACAGAGACAACGATTGAACAAGAATTAAGTCATGTTAAAGCCTATCTCGATATTGAGGAAACTCGTTTTAGTAACCGTTTAAAAGTGTATTATGATGTTGAGGAATCCTCTCTACAAGAGATGATCCCACCACTCACCTTACAGCCAATTGTTGAAAATGCCATGAAGCATGGGTTAAGAAATAAAGAACAAGACTGTCAAATTAAGATACAAATAAAAACTCTTGCACAACAAATCACCATCTCCGTAGAAGATAACGGTGAAGGAATAAGTAATGAACTGTTAAATCAGATTGGTAAAAAAGTAACAGACTCTATATCTGGAACAGGCATGGCCTTATATAACATCAATCGACGATTAACGATGATGTTTGGTGAGCAAGCAGCACTTCACTTTCACAGTAAAAAACACAAAGGCACAAAGGTCAATTTCACTATTCCAAAACCAAATGAAAGAGAGGTGTAGAACATGTACCCTACTATTCGAACAATGGTGGTTGATGATGAGCCTTTTAATCGGGAAGAGTTACTTTTTTTGCTAGGTCAATACTCATCTGTTGAAATCATTGGAGAAGCTGCTTCTGGAGAAGCCTGTGTGATGCAGGCTATTCAGAAACAACCCGATCTTGTTTTTCTAGATGTAGAGATGCCTGCTATGAATGGTTTACAAGTAGCTGATCTATTGACACAACTGAAAAAGCCGCCTTTAATCGTCTTTGCAACGGCTTATCCCCAATTTGCGGTTCAAGCTTTTCGCTACGAAGCTCTTGATTACTTGTTAAAACCCTATGATGAAGAACAATTAGGACAAACCATTGCCCGAATTGAGAAAAGACTGTTCAGCCCAGAAGTGATTGAACAAGAACCAGTCAATAAACTGGGCGTTGAGAATGAAGGAGAGGTCGTATACTTGGATCCTAATGATATTGTCTATCTCCATAGTGAGGAAAAACAGGTCAAAATCATGACAAAAACAAATTCCTATGACACAAAAAGAACGCTAAAAGACCTTGATTCTCGTCTTGCATCTTATCCCTTTTTTCGCATTCACAAAAGTTATCTCGTCAATCTCAATCATGTAAGTCGCCTAACACCTTGGTTCAATGGGGCCTACAATCTAACCATTATCGGTATAAAAGATCCACTTCCAGTTAGTAGAAACTACGTAAAGTCATTAAGAGAACGATTAGAACTCTAAAATGAGCTGAGTTTTATCACCCGAGTTTCCCAGATAACAGCCTTGGGTAGATTGATATGGCTTACCTATTTGCCCTTCCATGAATAAGCTTTTCAACTAAAAAATAACAAACTCTAGGAAAGCTTCTTTATTTCTCCTAGAGTTTGCCTCACTTCATCATAACATTTATACACGTCATCCCCCCTCAGTGACATCTTACCACCATTTTATCCTTTTTTATTATTCTATTATTATAATAAAAATGTAAACGCAATCATTAGTTTGAGGAGGAAACTCATATGTATACATTTTTAGGAGGAGTTGCTCTTTTAATCATTGGATTTTTCACTTATGGGAAGTTCGTTGAAAAAGTCTTTGGTGTAAAAGAGGATCGACCAACGCCAGCTATTACAAAGAAAGATGATGTTGATTATTTACCATTGAATAAGACGAAAAACGCTTTAATTGAATTAATTAGCATTGCCGGTGTTGGTCCTATTTTTGGTCCGATCATGGGGGCACTTTATGGACCTGTTGCCTTTATCTGGATTGTTGTTGGTTGTATTTTTGCTGGGGCTGTTCACGATTATTTAACAGGTATGATCTCGATTCGGAACGGAGGCGCACACCTTCCAGCACTTGCAGGGAAATTTCTTGGCAAAACAATGAAACATGTGGTGAATATCTTTTCGATTCTCCTTTTACTTCTCGTTGGAACCGTTTTCGTTAGTTCTTCTGCCACTTTAATTTATGATTTATTAGGTGGGGCAGTTGGCTTAACACTACTTATTGCAGCCGTTTTTGTTTATTATATTCTTTCAACTATGCTGCCAATTGATAAAGTAATTGGAAAACTATTTCCCATCTTTGGAGCAATATTATTACTTGGTACTGTTTCATTAAGTATCAGTCTTCTCATCAATCAAGCACCGATTCCAGAACTAAGCTTTACCAATATGCATCCTGAGAATACACCTATATTCCCACTATTATTTTTAGTTATTTCATGTGGTGCTATCTCTGGTTTCCATGCTACACAGTCACCGATTGTGGCTCGGACAACTCGCAGTGAAAAAGAAGGTCGTGGTATTTTTTATGGCATGATGATCACTGAGGGACTTGTTGCCATGGTTTGGGCTGCAGCAGCCATGAGTTTATTTGATGGACCTGTCTCACTAAATGAACTCATTAATACAATTGGTACTAGTGGCATTGTAAGCCAAGTGGCTTCCATGATGCTTGGTTCCATTCTAGGTACTATTTTGATTATGTCTGTTATCGTTCTCCCTCTTTCATCTGGTGATACTGCTTTTAGAAGCGCTCGAATGGTTATTGCAGACTATATTAATATTCCGCAACAGAAGATTTCAAAACGCATGATGATCGCTGTTCCACTTTTTGTCCTATCTGTTCTATTGACAACGGTTGATTTTACATTATTATGGCAGTATTTCTCTTGGGCAAATCAGGCATTGGCTGCTATCGCCTTATGGGTCGGTGCTATGTATTTGTTTATTGCAAAAAGAAATTATTGGATTGCAATGATTCCGGGTATTTTCATGACCTATGTTGTGACAGCCTATATATTAAATGCACCAATTGGTCTCAGGTTGCCGATGAATATCACGTATATTTTAAGTGCAATTATCACGGTTAGCATTATCATGCTATTCTACAAATATGCTCGTAAAAATCGTGCAAATGGATTGCAAATTGATGAAGAAGTTTCTATGTTGAAAAAGAAAGTTGCTTAACATCATTATTTCAATAAACTTGTAGCCGTTTGCTATTACAATTTGAATAACCGATTAAAAAGCAGTCCTTTAAAGGGCTGCTTTTTCTTGTCTAGCAGATGGCTACATGATCTTCTATAAAGAAAAAACACAAGATCCTTCATTTATTTAGAAAATAATCCTCTTAAAGCAAAGGAAACATTTTGCGGCCGTTCTGCGAGACGGCGCATATAGTAGGCAAACCAATCATTTCCATATGGAACATATACCCTCATTTTATAGCCTTCCTTAACAAGACTTTGCTGCATTTCCTTTCTGAAGCCATAGAGCATTTGAAATTCAAACTGATCTCTAGAAATATGGTTCTCTTTAACAAATTGTTTGACTCTAGCAATGATACGATGATCATGGGTAGCTACCGCCGTATAGCTCCCGCTTAATAAGTAAAATTGAATCAGTCTCAGATAATTTTCATCGATGTCTTTTTTATTTTGAAAAGCCACATTAGCGGACTCTTTATAGGCTCCCTTTACAAGCCGAAGCGGAATTCCTTTAAGATCCTTTACATCCTGTTCTGAACGAAATAAATAGGCTTGAATGACTGTACCTACATGATCATGTGTTTCTCGTAATTCTCGCAAAATATCTAAGGTTATTTCACAATGCACATAATCTTCCATATCAATCGTTACAAATTGATGATATTTTTTTGCTGTATCTAAAATTCGATGCATATTTTTCACACAAAATGGACGATCGATATCAATTCCAAGTTGGGTCAACTTGACCGATAGTTGACTATTTAAATTTTCTGCAGCCATTGCCTCCAGGGTTCTTATATTAGATTCAGTAGCCTCCACTGCTTCTTCTCTACTAGATACAAATTCCCCCAAATGATCAAGGGTACAAACCAATCCTTTCTTATTCAATTCTTTTACCGTTTCAACCATTCTCTCCATGGAATCCCCAGCTACAACCTGGGATGCTCCTAATTTCAATCCCCATTTTTTAGCTGCTTTATTTAAGGTTTTATTTCGCGATACATAAAGAAAAAAGTTTTTGGATACTGCCGCCAGCATAGTTAAATCCCCCTTTGCATCGAAGGATGAATCGTAACAGGGCTCCCCAGTAAATCTCGGAGAACCCTTTTTAACAGCACTAATGGAAAAATACGGTAAGAATCAAATTCTCCTTGGCGTATTTGCACCCAGATTTTATCTAGTTAGCTCGATAACCCTCCATTGAATTTACTAACGATTACATTCATCTCACCACTTATAAAAGTAGGAGACTTCTGCTGAATAAAGTTAAAATGCTTCAGATGTTGTTTTTGCCTGCATATGCAGGAGGAGATAGTCTGGACCGCCTGCTTTTGAATCGGTTCCAGACATATGAAAGCCACCAAATGGCTGATACCCGACAATGGCACCTGTACAATTACGATTAATATACAAGTTCCCCACATGAAACTCTTCTAGCGCACGTTCAATATGGTCACGATTGTTAGAGATAAAGGCTCCTGTTAAACCATACTCCGTGTTGTTCGCTATTTTTAGTAGGCGATCGAGATTTTTGGCTTTACAGAACGCAATAACCGGTCCGAAGATTTCATCCTGCATGATACGTGCTTTTTCATCGACATCTGCAATAATCGTCGGTTGGATAAAAAAGCCCTGCGAATCATCTCCCTCACCACCAGCAACCAATTTCCCTTCTTTTTTTCCTATTTTAATATAGGACATAATTTTGTTATAGGCAGCCTGATCAATGACAGGGCCCATATAGGTTCCTGCTTTTTCTGGATTGCCAACTGTCAATATTTTAGTTAAAGCGACCGCCTTTTCCAACACTTGATCATATAGATCTTCGTGGATAACCGCCCGAGAACCAGCGGAACACTTTTGCCCTGAATAACCAAAACCAGAATACACAATCGAAGCAGCAGCTAAATCGACATCTGCATCCCTATCAACAACAACCGTATCTTTTCCACCCATTTCTGCCATGACTCGTTTTAACCAAATTTGTCCTGGTTGAACTTTTGCCGCACGTTCATAAATACGGCAGCCTACTTCACGAGATCCAGTAAAGGAGACGAAGCGTGTTTTCGGATGATCCACGAGAAAATCACCGATTTCTGTACCACTTCCTGGAATAAAATTCAGCACCCCCCTTGGCAGTCCCGCTTCTTCCATTACTTCTACAAACTTTGCTGCAACAATAGGTGTATTGTTAGCAGGCTTTAGTAAAACGGTATTCCCCGTCACAATCGCTGCAATAGTCGTTCCAGCCATGATAGCTAAGGGAAAGTTAAAGGGCGAGATAATGACACCTACTCCAAGCGGGACATAATGATATTGATTATTTTCCCCTGGACGACTTAGGACAGGTGCTCCTTCTTTTAAACTCAGCATTTGCCGTGCATAGTATTCGATAAAATCAATTGCCTCTGCCGTATCAGCATCAGCTTCTTTCCAAGGCTTTCCCGCTTCCTTCACTAAGTAAGCAGAGAATTCATGTTTCCGTCGTCTAATGATCGCTGCTGCTTTAAATAATAGCCCTGCTCTTGCCTCAGGAGACCATTTTTTCCATGACTCAAATGCAGTCAAAGCTGCTTGGATTGCTTGTTCAGCATGGTCTTGATTTGCTTTTGAAACCGTCCCAATGATTTCTGTTTTTTTGGCTGGATTATACGAAGTGATTTTGTCCTCCGTTAGAATCTTATCCCCATTAATGACTAGTGGATATTCTCTACCTAATTGTGAATTCACCTTTTTTAAAGCTTCCTTAAATTCCTTTTTATTTTCTTCATTCAAAAAATCTGTAAGTGGTTCATGTTTATAAGCTATGACCATTGTTTCCCCTCCTATAATCCGTCTAGTTCTACCATTATATGTTTTAAACTGATAATTATAAGATAATTCTAAATTTAGTCTTTAAGGAACAATAACATAGAGCACAAAAAAAGGATGACCGAAGCCATCCTCTTTTTGTGCTTTTATTTACATTAACCAACTTTAGTTAATGAAGCTGAATCAGATTTACGTGTGAGCGAAATAAGGTAACCAATCACTGCTCCCACTAATGCTGGTATGAGCCAGCCCATTCCTGCGTTAAACATCGGAATGTATTGACCAAAGAAATTATATAAACCTTCAAGCGGAATACCTGCTGCTTTCATACCATCAACAAGACTTACAATCCCTGTTAACAACAAACTCCAACGATGTACTTCAACACGCCCATTGAAAAGAGGCTCGGCAAACGTTAAGAAGATTAACACGATTGCTAATGGATAAATCGCTACAAGAACAGGTACTGAAATTGTAATTAATTGACTTAAGCCAATGTTTGCAACTGCAGCACTGAAAACTGTAAATACGATTGCTAGCGTTTTATAAGAGAATTGCGGAAACATGTTTGAGAAATAACTCGCACATGAA
>Ga0115846_100468_pt1 | contig 21297 bp, 14 predicted proteins | sample InSIn5gowninarea_2_FD_83860 | JGI IMG/M metagenome (GOLD analysis project Ga0115846, IMG submission 83860) | reverse complement strand
TGATATCCTATGTGCTTGTGAGCACAAAGCCATACTTGGCTGCAATCGCGATCGATAGGCTCTTTCCCGTACTCTGCAGATGGAAATGAAGATTTCTGATGCAGTTCCCGGCATCTAGCACAGACAAGTCTTTCGAGATTCTTGGGGTCTTGGTCTCGCTCAGTCATGCACATGAACTCGAATCTGTCATCACCTGCAAGGTAGAACGATGGCAAGCGAAACAAATGGAAGAATCGGGAGCATGTATGTCTTAGAGCGACCTCTGATGACGGTCGCAAGTACTTTTGTAACAGGAGGAGCACTTCCGTGGGCAGCGATAAGAAGCCAGAGTCGACATTGTTGAATATTGTCCTCTGTGAGGTCGTCGTTGTAGCGGACAACTGACTATAAATCGATGGATTCAACTTGCGAGGTGGCCTGTCATCAAGGTTCGTGTCCTCTGTAAAGGTAAGGCGGGAGATTAGTTGTTCATCAGAAGGCGTCAGTGTCAAAGTCCTTTGCAGTTGGCGGTCTGCCTGGCCATCTTCGATACTGGCTGCCGACTTTGTTCTAGAGATTCTCTGCCTGAAGCGTCCAAGCATGCTGGGTCAATACCAAGCACACCACTAGAGGGACTGCTAAGGGAGAGGAGCTGCTGCTTTTGATCGTGGCGTTACCCCACCATCCACAACCGGCCAATCGACCAGGAATTATGTGTCCGCGATTCTATGCTCTGACAGTTGGGGAGGCCGTTGATGCCAAAACCGACGATGGAGGTGATGAGCAATGAAGTCGACAAGTGATCGTTACAACATGTTTGCGATATTCGCCATGGAGAATCACCTCCATCGTGTGGCGAAGACCGGAAGGGCTGGATGGATTTCGTGTTGGAGCTGTTGTTCGAGATCTGACCCGAGATAGTCGAGCCCGCCAGCAAATCAGGGGGCGTTACACCGATGGCCGTGCTCGGTCGTGCTGGAGTAAAATCAATGACGTCCATGTATGTGGACGTGATCGTGTCTGGCGAATTTATTATGTAGGGCGCGTCGACCGACAACAGCGAAAAAGGTCGTCTTTTGTTCGTCTTCCCATCATCGTTTTTGCTGTGGTTGGTGGTCGAGGCCGGATGTCATTTCGTTGCTTGTTTCAACCCCAAAGGTGCCATGGTTTGATTTTGCGCAAGAGCTTTTCTACTCCCTGTCGCTACCATATCGAAGTCGCACATTCTCTACGCTACTTTAGCATGGCCAAACGTAAATGGTCATCGGTTACCGAACAACCAGTCGCTCCATCACCATCTATAGTCCCATCGGACGTGGTGTCGCTTGCCTCCAAGATGGTTCCTCCTGCATCAGTACGAAGGACTAGCTCTAGGCGGACACAACCACCACCCGCCGATATCGACCCCAATCCTCAACACAATCCTCTCATCAAGGACGCGGACGAGGCCATCCGTGCATCTCCCGATGCTGAAGAGCTAGAGGGAGGCAGGGCAATGTCTGCGCGCAGAGGGAAACGAGTTGCTCCAAAGAAAGCGCCTGTGAAAAAGATCAAGGTTTCCGATTCTGATTCGTCTCTCTCAGATCTCTCGGACGCAGATGTTACCAGCACGGCGGTCGCAACACCTGCGAAATCTTCAACTCAGAAGAAGCAATCCACCCAGAAAGTGGATGACGCTGAAACGAGAGACCCCGAGGCTGATGAGGATGAAGTTGCGGATCCGGAAGAGCTACAACAGGCTATGTCGAGACCTCCAGCTGTGAACAGTTCATTCCTCCCATTGCCTTGGAAAGGCCGTTTAGGGTATGCTTGCCTCAACACCTATCTGCGGCTAGCAACACCTCCTGTTTTTACGTCTCGCACCTGCCGTTTCGCGTCTATTCTCGAACATCGACACCCACTCAAGGATCCCTCGCAGCCTGAGCATTCCACCAAGAATCGTCCAGACAAGGATCAAGCGGCCGATGTCGCCCGAGGTCAAGCATACGTCGAGGCACTGGGTCTTGCAAATGCAAGAGATATTCCGAAAATGCTCAGGTGGAACGATCGATATAATATTAAGTTCTTCCGTCTGTCGTCGGAAATGTTTCCCTTCGCTTCTCACGACGTCTACGGCTACAAGCTTGCGCCCTTCGCTGCTGAAGCATTAGCAGCAGCAGGCAAGGTCGCGGCAGAGCTAGGACATCGTCTCACCACGCATCCTGGCCAATTCACGCAACTCGGTTCACCTCGAACCGAAGTAATCACGGCGTCCATCCGCGATCTGGAGTATCATTGTGAGCTGCTTGATTTACTAAAATTGCCTCCACAGCAAGACCGAGACGCGGTAATGATTTTGCATATGGGTGGCATTTTTGGTGACAAAGGAGCTACAATTCAACGATTTCGAGAGAACTACGCTAAGCTATCACCGAAGATCAAGGATAGACTTGTTCTCGAGAATGATGATGTGTGCTACAGCGTACATGATTTGCTGCCGGTCTGTGAAGAGCTTAATATCCCTATGGTCCTGGACTATCACCACAATAACATTGTGTTCGATGCCGATAAGATCCGAGAGGGTACGTTAGATATTATGAGCTTGTATGACCGAATCAAAGCAACGTGGGATCGCAAAAAGATCACACAGAAAATGCATTACTCAGAACCATGCGCGGGGGCGGTGACCGCTCGTCAAAGACGAAAGCACAACGCCCGAGTATATTCGCTTCCGCCTTGTGCGCTCGACATGGATTTGATGATCGAGGCGAAGGACAAGGAACAAGCGGTTTTCGAAGTGATGCGTAACCTGAGACTTCCTGGTCACGAGAAGCTCAACGATATATTACCCTATGTACGGCTCGATGAGAACAAGCCTTGGAAACCGCCGAAGAAGAAGACACCCAAAAAGAAAAAGGGAGCAATTGTCGAAGAAGAAGAGCCGGAGGATGAGCCACAACCGCCACCCATAGTGCCTGACGAGGATATTGCGATGGGAGGCCCAGACCACCGGGTCTACTGGCCACCGGGCTTCGAGGAATGGTTGCGACCAAAGAAGCGTGAAGTCAAACCTCGGGATCCAGAGAAGGCGAAGACCACAGCAGAAAAGGCAGCCGCGAAAAGAGCAGAAAAGGCAGCATGGCAAGCGGCTAGAGAAGCTAGTGCCGAGGGAGGCGCCACGGAAGGATCATTAAAGGACGACAACCCTACCGCTACCGGATCAGAAGCTGGAGATGCACCCAAAGTGGAGATCGAGAAGACGAAGTCGGTTTACGAGAAGAGCAAAACGTCCAAGGCAAAGCCTGCGCGCGCACCACCGAAGAAGAAAGCTAGCAAGGCGGCAGTTTTGACACCCAGTGCAAGTGACCTGGACGAGAAAGATGACGAAGATGTGAATATGCCAGACCTGACAGATACTGAGGAGATAGACCCAGCCAAGACGACTCGCGGCAAAGCTCCGCACGTTTTGAAGCGTCAAAGCTCGCGTGGCACGAAACGAAAGATGGTCAATTACACTGAAGGCGATGATGACGAATGAGTGAAGTATGGTATGTGAATCAGGAGCTGCACAATGGAGCCTGACAACTAGATTCCGGGTTCATCAGGATGCCATGGTTGGTGGTGCTGTAAGACGGCAACGTAGGCTTGGATCTTTTTCGCATGATGTTCAGCGATACCCTTAATGTATGTCCAAATCAAAAGATTTGACGGTTCCCATCAGTAAATTGGCTTGCCGCGTCGAAAGTGACGACACAACGTGCTTTTGCAACAATATCAAGTACCAAGTAACCGTGGCTGCATAAGTGGGGCTAGCCTTACTCGTGGATGGTGATTGCAATCTCCAAGCTCAACTTGAATGCAGTCCGTGTTTACCATCGTGAAATTTGCAGAAGGATCGTCCTTTGTGGCTGCCGGCAGGGCTAGTTCGGAATTCTGTCCCATGAGCTCCACTCGACGCGTTGCAAGCGTTTGTCATTTGTGGCTGTCGTCATGAATTAACCATGCCAATTTCCTTGATTTGAGGCGCAGCTAGCCCTGCACGTACCAAGGTAGGTTTTCGATCTCGAAGCTCTCCAAGTCACCATCAATGAAGGTTGCTCTATCACCCTAGCTCAGGTTGTCTGCAAACGAGGCCCTTCATCGTCCAATTGTCAGTAAGAGTCAATAGCTGAGCTGGCATAGTATCTGCTTCCTAACAGATTGTGGTGTCAAAATTACACTGCAATCAAATCTTGGGTATACAGTCGAGTAGGGTACACAGATTAATGGTGTTGGGGTACGACAGGGCCAGGGTGAAGTCGGACCATTTCTTATTGGTCAAATGCTGGGCACCTGCCGTCTTGGCTAATGTTCATCTGTCGAAAACGCTTTCCTGTACGTCACCCGTGGGCCAGTGACATCCGCGTCTGTGCCTCGTTTGTGCCAGTAAAATGTCGACAACAGGTGCCAGTTTCCAAGGTCATGGACGTGGCTACCGTCATGGTGGATGGTCCAGGCATGAAGCAACCCTTACGTCGTTGCTAGAATCCAAGATACAAGAACCACTTCGCTACCTCCAGGTGTTTCACTCTACCAGTCGTCAGCTCTAATAACGAAATACACATTTACCCGGCTCCTTCGTCAACTCGACAAACGACAACATGCCATCTGCTGGTGGTGCGGCCCTCCGCTTCGGCAGCCTCTTCCTCCGCCTCCTTCAGCTCTGTTGTGCAATTATTTGCTTTGGCATTTTCACATACTTCGTCACTGTTCTCGTCAGCCACAAGTTCCATGTTCCCACGAAATGGCAAGCCGTTGAAGGCTTGACCGGCGCCGCACTCCTCTACACGCTCTGTGCTGTGGCTGGCACTCTTTTCCTTGGCGGTAACCTCATCTTCGGCACCCTTGCGATTCTTCTCGACCTCTGCTTCATCGCCGCATTCGCTTTAGTTGCATGGTTCACACGCTACGGTGCCAGTAAATGCCATGGCAATGTTCGAACACCCCTAGGCAACGGCGAATCTAACATCCAGTCTCTCGGCTATGGTGATCATGGACCAAAGCTGAACTTCATCTGCCGACTAAACACTACTGTCTTTGCAGCTGCCATCATTGCTATCTTCTTGTTCTTGCTTTCTGCCATCTGGCAGATCATGATGGTCTTGCATCACAGGAAGGAGAAGAAGGCTGAACGCGAGTACACAACTGAGTCACACTGGGAGAGAAAGCCGCGACACGACAGGGATGTCGAGACGGTTCCTGTTGTTACTCCTCCTATTACCAGAGTTCGACCAAGCAATGAGACTGGTACTACTCTCAACAACACCGGCTACATTCCAGAGTCGAAGGAGATTGAGCCAGTGCCTGTTATCACCCACAACGCCTATACCACTGAGCCAAGATACGTCGAGCCAGTACCTGCTATTCCCGACAATACTCACCTGAGGGAAACAAGACATGTGTCACCAACTGTTGCTGTTACCACCACTACGCGCCACAACATGAAACGAACAATGCGTGGCAACCCAGCACACCCAGCCAACAACGTTTATGTACCTGAGCCAGGATTTGGCAGGCCAAACAGCCGTGGTAACAACGCCTACGTACCTGAACCTGAACCACGATATGGTGAGGCGGGTTACACTCAGCCAGCATATGACCACCCAGTACAGGGTCAACCAGGTTATGGTCAGACTGATGTTACCTACCACGATCGAACAACCTTCGATTAGATTCCTCATCTACCATTGGATTTAGCATCACCACACCATGCATTTCTCGACCTAGGATGTGCGAGATACCAAAAAGAGCCCGGCGCTGGAGGAATGATTATGGATTTTGTATATTATGGGGAGCTCAGAAGATTATGATTACGGATGTTACGACATGAATACAGCAACGAAGTCTTGTCTCAGGATAATGCTTAATAATGTGATGACCTCAAATTGTCATTCTGACATTAATAATGATTCTCCCTGCTATCCTCTGTTCGAGCTTTGCATACATTATTTTGATTCCTCGGCGTAACAACAGAATTGCTGCTTGCTGGTCAGGCTGATGTCAGCTTGGCTGTGGGATTAAATTAGTGTAGCACAAGTCCGAGTTCGGAACTCTGGTTCGGTCTCGGGCTCGCACCCACTGGCATCCGCAGGACGAATTACTGTAGTGCCAAATGCGTAGACGTATTTATTTTACTCAACCTCGAAATTGGATTCCTAATCCCTCAGAAGATCCGTTTGCGAGGCTTTACTGAGAGGCAATGTGTTGTCATATTACAAGCTGGGCTGAAGCCGAGCGGACCAACTCCAAACCGTGGTGGTAGAGGAAATGCTGATGTTATCGATTCTTGAACTCTACGAAATGGCGGAAATGTCAGCGAAAGGCTGGCGGCTGTACCCGGCTGGAGCTAGCTGGTTTGGATCTGTCATCACTGAATTGCATATCTCGATTCTTTGCGGACCCAAAGTACTGCCAAGCGTTGATTAAGTTATTTATTCCTTCAGTCAGTCTTGCATGCTTTTTTCTTAAAGTGAAACGACATTTACGAACTGCCTGTATCATTCTCACTGAGCTCGACGAGTTTCCGAGGCTGGACTAGGATCAGGCGGTTATGTCTCTTTGTCGTGGTGTGGTCATTGGAGTATAGGTAGGGTTTGAGTGGTGTACAGAATTATGGTTGCAACGTAAGGTTGAAATCATACTGCTGGGTAGAGAACTAAATGAACGGTGAGAGCTCGTGTTCATGTTTTCTCGTACATGATCTTTCCCTTGTACTCAATTCGATCAGACGTCGTGTACAAGAAACTTCACGCTCGGCTCCACGGAGGACTAAATAGGAATCCACCTTCTGATTGGACGAATTCCACCACTATTTCCACTGCTCACATCGATTTATTCAACACCCTAATCCGCCAGGTCGGTATTCAGCGACTGCTCGGCGCATCGACCACCAGCAGGCGCGTTCAATCAGGGCTCAACATGTCTCTGTTCGATTCAAGCAGCTATGAACGATCTCGCAAACGACTCGAAGGACACGGAGTCGACCATACCCTTTCCGAAGGTCGAAGATGAAACACCAAAGGCCAACGATAAAAGGAAGCCTTCTGGCGGACACAAAAGATCAATATCTGGCAACCTGTTAGCAAGACTGAACATACTACGAAGCAGCGATGGGGAAGGAAGCGATGCGGAGGGCACTGAACGCGCTTCGCCCGTGTCGGCCAGTCGCAGCGCTATGTCTGAAGCCCTTTCAAACAAAAGCAACCGCAAGCGCAAAGGATCTCTACGAAAGGTGGTACTAGGAAGAGGCCGAGACAGAAAAGGTTCAGAAAGGAAGTCACCTCTACTAAGCCCCAAGCTCGTGAGCACAGAAGCGACTATACCACCACTACCCGAATCCGAAGACACAACTGAAGAGGCCGAGACACCCCGTCCAAATCGTGGACTTGCTCATGCAGCTACACCAGACGTACCACCTCGATGGCCATTCCAAACTCTATCTCGAGTATCAATTCCCTCCATCCGGTCCAGCGTAGCCTCCTTCGACCCCATCTCCTCCACCGCTTCAATCTTAACCTCTCCCACCCTCCCAACCGACAGCACAGAAGACGACGACGAATTACAAATCCCAAAGCTCGTCGCCGCACGTCAAATCCAACCTCTACAACCACCGCCCAAGAAACCCGGCGCCGCAGCCGATTCCTACTTCCCCATCCAATCCGGCATCAACCGACTAATCCGCCAACCATCACCACTGTCATCATCGTCCGCCAACGTCAGCTCTTCTCCCGACGAAGACACCACAAGCTCCTCAGATGAATGGGACTACTCAGAGACCGCATGGTGGGGATACATCATCTTGATAGTTACATGGATTGTCTTTGTCGTGGGGATGGGCTCTTGTTTCGGCGTATGGTCATGGGCATGGGATGTCGGTGAAACGCCGTATGCGCCCCCGGAGCTTGAGGATGATCCGACGCTGCCGATTGTGGGGTATTATCCGGCGCTGTTGGTGCTTACTTGTATTATGGCTTGGGTGTGGGTTGTTGTGGCATGGGTGGGGATGAAGTATTTTAGGCATGCTGATCTTGGAGGCGATGACAAGTGATGTGGCATAACACGGTCTGTATCGATATAGGTTTGACAGGCCTGTATATTCATTGGTGCTATTTCAGTGCGATTGTTGAATATATCCCCAGTTTAACAAACAGATAACGTGTATGCAACACCAGCAGTCTCACTACAAACGCAGCATCGCTCTGTCCATGTGAACACACACCCCCCCCCTTGTCTCACAATCACCACAGCCACCGCCTCCGTTCCCAAAAACCACCCAAGCATCCCGCGTAGTTCAAAACACCCCAACCCCTATGACCCATCACCCAAACCACAACCACAAAAACCGTTTTAAAAACCCACGCTAGTCAGAACAAAGAAATTCGAAAACCGCGCCGAACAACAACAATGGAGACATGCATGCTAGTCCGGGGCAATGGTGAAGGCTGCTGCCAGACCTGGAAATGAAGTTGGGTTAGGTTGGGTTGGTTTGGATTGGTGTTTATATAGACTGTGGAAGTGAGCTTGTATTGTACTATATCATTTTCAGCGGCTTCATGGAGTAGATGGGGAGGCCAGCGTGGTGAGACAGGCCATGACAGATGATAGACAATGGAACACAGCAGGCTGCTGCGTCTGTCAGTAAGATGAATTAGAGGATACTACCTGCCTGCCTTTCCTTCATTAGTACACATGTTCGTTCTAGGGTGAACTGTACAGACGGCGGTAGGGGAAGATAAATATTAGTTATTCTGTATCCTCTCTTCTAGAGCTATGTATGTCGTTCCGCTTCCGCTGTGTCTGGTAAATTTTACCTCGTACGCTTTTAGAACGACTTGTTGAGATTTAGCGCTGGGATAGGCTGGGATGGAATGGGATATACATATACAACGGTGGTGGCGGAAGGAGTTGGTAAACCAAAGTTTCATTTTGTAAAGTGAACGCATTCATCAATTCATTACTTGTTTCTGGCAGTTTTGGGAAGCTATAGTTGTGCTTCACTTTGCTCTGCCTTGCCCCAGCCAAGCCAAGCCAATTGTTCTGTATTTTGATGTTAAGCTATTGTCCTACTGCGGCAGATTGAGCAGTTGATTCAGCCAACTCTGGTTGCGCACCCAGAATTGATTGAATTGAACCGCTAGTGCCAGTGGCAGTACAGCGGTACAGGAGTGCAATATTCCACCTGCCACCTCTTTCTCGCGACCCTGGTCTTCCTTAATGCCACATCCATTCATCCATCTCCAAGCGAATACCCCCGTATGAGAATACGGCAGAAGTCAAGACTAATTCAGAAACTCACATACTTGTCTCTACGTCAGATAATCGCATATGGCTCGGTAAGGGACTCCTCTCTGTTCCCAACCTGCAGTTGAGTAGACTGAGATGTGCATATGCGCTGATGAGGGACAAGGATGTGAGTTTCGAGATGTTTTGACTTCCTGCTGTATTTGTACGTGCTTGGATGATTTGGGGCTTTTTGGGATGGAGACGGAGATGGAGATAGTCCTCCTAGTTTCGTACTTGTTCCTGGCCACCTTCGTAGGAGTTAGAATCCAACCGGTGTTAGGATTCATTCGCACTCCTCATGATCTGATTGTCTTCTGTGCGATTCCATTCGTGTCTAGCGGTGCCACCACGTCCAATCCTGCCATTCTCTGCTTGATCTCTTCAATGTTCGCCTGATGCTCGTTTAGTCCCACCATTCTTGGCACTGGTGTTGGGACTACGCTTGCCTCGTCTGTTGCTCCTCCGGGTGCTTTGCTCAGAAGCCCTTTTTCCTTTGCGAACCCTGTACTTCGCTCCACGCTTGGATCTGCATCGTAGAATTCGTCTTTGATTGGCTGGACGAAGACCGTTTGATCTGATATTGTGACGATGGTGTTCGTGGGTACGGCAAGCCAGTTATGACGTTCGAAAGTCAGGGGTTCGGAGGCGACGAGCACAACGTCCGATGCTTTGTCACGGCGTTCCATTTGGAAATGACCTTTTATGGGGCCCTCAACCCAGTCGGTGCCGGAGGAGTAGTAGAGACTGGCTGCGGCATCGGTTTTGCTGGAGACATAGCGGGTAACGATTACGGAGTGGCCGTCTGTGACCGCGAAGTTGAGGAGCGAGCGGGTTTCGATGTCTTGCAGGGTGAGAGTGTCTGGGATGGAGGTTCGGATGAGCTTGTTGATTCGAGCGATCGTTTTTTTCATAGCTCGGCGGAGAGTTTTGGCGCCGAAGCCGTGCTCTGGCGTGGAACTGGGATTGACATTTTCTTCGTTGGCTAGGATGTGTAGAAAGAGGGCGAAGGCCCATTCTGAGTCTGTGCCGCCTTTGACATTGAGGTACCATTTGTCGTCTAGGCTTGATGCTAGTGGGCGTTTGACATATTTCCAGGCTCCAATATTGCCATTGTGCATCCACATGAGTGTCTCATGTTGGAAGGGGTGGCAATTGTTTTCTGCGAGGCTCCCCTCTGTTGTGGCACGAACGTGGGCAAAGATAAGCCGTGAATGAGTTTTGGGAGCCAGACGTTCCAGATTCACACAGTTCCAGGCTGGTAGCGTGGATGTGAAAATGCATGGTTCAGGCCCGAGAATTGATTCGGTGTACCAGCCTATGCCGAAGCCATCGCCGTTGACCGGCCGGCGAGTGTCGAGACGTAGACGAGAGTCATACGATTGAGTTAAGATGCTGTGTGAGGGTTCTGTCACTAGCTTGGAGAGAATTATGGGCTTGGAACCTTTATAGACCTTGACACATAAGAATCAGAGAGTGGTGAGCCAGCAGTTGAATTGGTAGCTTACTAGAAATCTGCACATGGTTCGAGTACTTGAATCGTGGTACCATAGTATTAGTAGATCAACGAAACTGGCGTGCTCGATGAAGCAAAAGGTAACTTGACGGAATATGGTTCTTATGAGATGGATAAACAACAAACCAGGCACGTTCAATGAAGACACCCAACTCCAAAGCTCTTGATTTCATAAAAAGTTGAACGACAAAGAGAAGTAGTGTTATACAGAGATAGTTTGACCTAAAACACACCGTTTTGAGACAGAACAGCTGCAGACGCGGATGCAGGAAGGAGGATTCAAGTTTGTTTAACGAACCAAAACGTGTCACAAATCAATGGTTGCCTCATTCAGGCCATTGATGGCGCCTTAGTGCTTAGACCGCCCTCAGAGGCAGTGAGTTCTGGTTTGCTATAGTGGTTCATCACCGTTCGGATGTTTCGACTTGGAACGACATGGTTTCCAGGAAGGATTCCAACACTTTCCTACAATGCAGGATATCGACTTACAGAGCTTCATCTTTTCGGCCAAAGAGATGCAAAAAGGTAATAGTATTTTGATGTCTACCTGTTATGATTGTATACAGTGCTATGGGTCCTTCATGATGGATCATTACAGATGTATATAGCACAGCATAATAGATTCCTGGTGAATGATAACAACCGAATAGTCAAGTGAGTTGTGTCTCAAACAATCAGTCCCATGTTGTAAGCTTAAAAACAGTGAAGATGCATACAAACAGCTTGAAAATACGGTCCGTTATAGAGATTGTATTCCAGAATTCCGCACTCTCCCGTAAAAGACTGCGTCGGAGAATTGATGCAGCGTCAGCTGACTTTAGAGACAACCCTATTTATTCACGAACCAAGTAACCAACTTCGTCATGGCTGTTTCGTCTCTCCAACTTAAAAGCCATACACTTCGACAAACATCAGCCAATGTCTGATCCCGACCTGTGATGAGTGCGAGACTCCTCGCATCAAGAGCAGCTCCGCTCTTGCAGCGGAGCACTCGACATATACATACCCACGTCACGAGTGGGGGACTGTTAAGACTCCGACCAGCACCACGACGATGGCCTCTTGGAACTAACTCGATACACAATGTACCGGCTGTCCGATCGATATCATTCGTACGAGTACTCCCCTCGCTGGCATTGAAATTGGCTCGGTTGCCGGCATTGCTTGGGGTGACAATGATTGGAGGGTTTGCCTATCTACAGTATCAAGCGCAACAGGCAGGAATTTACGCAAAAGATGCATTCAACCGAGCACAAGAAGCTGGATATGGATTCGCATCGAGTTTGTTCGAGGGAGGCAAGGGCATCGTGGACCAGGTGAGCGTCGGCTGGTCAAAGACAAAAGAACAAGTTGAAATCCCGGAATACTTCCGATCCTTATTCACAGAACGGCAGCAGGAGGGTCACGATGGTGGTAGTGGAGGCCAACCACCAAAAGATGAGGGCAAGAAAGCTGCGGCGGCTTCAGCTGCAGCAGCAACAGGTGCGGCTTTCGGTATTGAAGGGGATGACGACAGGACCAGTGCAGAGACAGTGAGAGACGAACAGATGATGCTTCTTACGAAAAAGATGATTGAGGTTAGGAATATGTTACAAGGTGTTGGTCAATCTGGGACACTGACTCTACCATCGATCGTGGTTATCGGGTCTCAGTCATCCGGGAAGAGTTCAGTGCTCGAAGCAATCGTTGGCCATGAGTTCCTGCCGAAGGGTTCTAATATGGTCACTCGCCGGCCAATCGAGCTAACACTCGTCAACACGCCTGAGGCGAAAGCTGAGTATGGAGAATTCCCAGCACTCGGTCTAGGAAAAATCACAGACTTTACGCAGATTCAGCGGACACTGACCGACCTCAATCTTGCTGTGCCAACCGAGCAATGCGTGACTGATGACCCTATACAATTGACTATCCATTCTCCAAACGTCCCAGACCTTTCCCTAATAGATCTTCCGGGGTACATCCAAGTGGTTGGGCAGGATCAACCTCAAGAGCTCAAGCAGAAGATAGCCGACCTTTGCGACAAATATATTCAACCTCCTAATGTCATTCTCGCCATATCCGCTGCAGATGTCGATCTCGCCAATTCAACAGCGTTACGAGCGAGTCGGAGAGTTGATCCACGAGGAGAACGAACAATCGGTGTCATCACGAAGATGGATCTTGTCGATCCACAACGCGGAGTTGAGATGTTATCAGACCGCAAGTATCCCCTACGATTGGGTTATGTTGGTGTTGTCTGTAAGATACCTCAGCAAGGTGGTCTCTTCTCTAGACATGGCAGCAATCTCACCAATGCCATTGTCAGAAATGAAAATGCATACTTCCATTCGCATCCTGCTGAGTTCGGACTAGGATCGGAATTAGCAACAGGTACGACAACCTTGAGGAAAAAACTCATGCAAGTTCTTGAACAAACAATGGCCGCTAGCTTGGCCGGCACACGAGACGCCATTATGCAAGAGCTCGAGGAAGCTACGTACGAGTTCAAGGTCCAGTACAACGACCGGCCTTTGAGCGCCGAATCATATCTTGCAGAGAGTCTCGACGCTTTCAAACATTCTTTCAAGCAGTTTACCGACTCTTTTGGCCGACCAGAAGTAAGAGCGCTTCTCAAAACTGAACTTGAACAGAAAGTCCTTGATCAGCTTGCAAAGAGATACTGGAACAGACCAATGGACGAGCTTACTGCCGATTCAATCGATGCGGATCCAATTTCAGACCTCTCCAAATCAGAGCCAGCATCTCTGTTTTGGCAGCGCAAGCTCGACGCATCAACGTCAGAACTCACAAAGTTAGGCATTGGCCGGCTAGCTACGACAGTCGTAGAAGATGAGTTGAAGAACAGAGTGCAGACGCTTGTTGACACTTCAACATTCGCAGCACATCCTTTTGCACGACAAGCTATTGCAGACGCTGCAGAGAGCATATTACACGACAGATTTTACAGCACGAGCGACCAAGTTGAGAACTGCATAAAACCGTTCAAGTTTGAGATAGAGGTTGAAGACTCGGAATGGACTAAGGGTCGAGAAGGAGCGGCACGAATCCTAAGATCTGAACTCAATGCATGCGAAGCTGCACAAAAACACATGGAACAATCAATCGGGCGACGCAAGCTCAATGATGTGATTGGCTTTGTTGATCGAGTGAGGAAAGGAGACGTGCGTCTCGAAGGTGATAGCTCAGCTGGTGCGGGAGGCTTCTCTTCCGCACTATTACAGACAGGTCAGTGTTTTGGCGAATGTGATGTACAGAGTTATGCTAACATAATATACAGGTCGACAAGCCGCATTCCTCCGCGATCGAGCAGATATTCTCCGTATGCGTCTGGCAGCTGTCAAGTCTAGACAGTGCTCGTCACTCAAGAACAAATATCACTGCCCAGAGGTTTTCCTTGATGTCGTTGCCGATAAGCTCACATCAACGGCTGTGCTATTTCTCAATGTCGAACTCCTGTCAGAATTTTACTACAACTTTCCTCGAGAGCTTGATGCTCGTCTAGGTCGACATCTCAACGACAATGAGATTGAGCGATTTGCCAGAGAAGATCCAAAGGTTCGAAAACATCTCGATGTGATCAGGCGGAAAGAAATGCTTGAGCTGGTCCTCGAGAAAATCGAGAGTCTGCGGCAACTTGAAGGTAAGGCGAAAGCTGCGACCGCCAAGGGTGTTTTCAAAGGTGCTGGTGGTGAAAAAGTCAGCCGAGAGAGGTCGCGGTGGAGTTTGTTTTGATGGTCTCCTAGCTGTCAGATATACACGTTGATACCAATTGCGGTGCAAGCGGGCGTTCTTCGATGCTAGTTGTTGATGTGCCGGCTTGTTTGGGATTTTGAGCCTTCGACCCTTTTATGACTTGACTGTCCGCTCAGCCAATATAGATTTGTGAATATCATTCTCCCTTCTTGAAACCCTCACCATAGGTTGCGATCATGCAACCATTCAATGAAATTCTCTGGCTTCCTTCCGACCATCACCAATATCCCGGCCTATCGTCGCTCCCACCCACCTTCCCATGCCCTTGGATCGATATTCTAACCATCAGAACCGTATCCATCCCTCCCAGAACGCATCCTAGTACTTGAAAGCATCCAAAGCATCCACATCCTCCCTCAACCCACCCCACTCCTTCCTCCCATCCCCCACAACATCCTCAATCTTCCCCTTCTGATTCCTATACCCGCCCAACTTATCCCCCAACTTCACCACACTAAACCTAATCATATGCGGATTCAACCCGAGTTGCCGTCGAACTTCTTGCTGTGTTGTCGCCGAGCAATCGAATTGCATGACGAAGTAATGGCCTTTGTGATGCTGGGTTTGGTATTTTACGGTTGGGCGTGGGAGGTCGAAGACACCCCAGTTTGTTAGGTTGCGGATTACGGAGTTGCGTTCGAGGAGGAGGGAGCCGGTTGTGCGGGCAATACTGTGGGGGAGCATGTTAGTGCACTGGCCGGCTTGAGATGGTGATGAAATGGAGGAGCGGTAGGTTGAAGGACGTGAATGTGTTGTGGTGGATGGCGGACTTACTCTTTTACATAGTTCAGATTGCCCGTGCGGACCTGCATTTGTTAGCATATCTCATCACTCGGTATCGATCGCGATACGTACCACCGCTATCAGCTCGTACAGCATGACTGGGATTTAGTTGTTCCCTGAGAGCAACGCACCTACGTTCGTAATGTTCTGACTTCAACTTCCGAGAAAGTCTTAGAAAGTCTATGTCGAGCGCAACGCAGCGCAACCACGACAAGGCTCCGCCCAAGCCTCGTCCACCCACCACCACCACCAACTTCCCCAAAGCTTCGGCGGAGAGTCCGCACCCACATACCTTGAACACCACACACAACCATGGCCACCACAACGCGATTACTGCCTGTCACGAGACGCATATTGACTACAAATACCAGAATATGGCAACCTGCCACAGCACGACGGACCTTCGCAACCAGATCTCCGTGTATGTCCCCGAGCTCATGAGCGACTCACATATCCAACGAAACGAAACAGTGAGCGAAAGCTAACGAGCTATATGTGATGCAGTGCTAGCCAAGAAATACACAGAAGAACATGAATGGATTGAAATGGACGCAGACAACAAGATCGGTAAGTCTACCGTTGTTCCTTCTCTACCATTCCTCCCCCTACCGCTACACAAACGAGCTCCACATATTCTCTATGTCCACCACCCCAAACACAACTTACCACCTCCCAGCCTTGCTTTACTACACAACCAAACTAACAACCCCAACAGGCACAATAGGCATAACAGCCTATGCATCCAAGGCCCTAGGCGACGTAGTCTACGTCGAACTCCCCGAAGTCGGTCTCGAATGCGCCAAAGGCGACGCCATCGGCGCCGTGGAATCAGTAAAATCAGCATCTGACATTATGAGCCCAGTGTCAGGGAAGGTGACAGAGGTTAATGAGGTGCTTGGGGAGAAGCCGGGGACTATTAATAAGGGGCCGGAGGGGGAGGGGTGGTTTGCGAAGATTGAGGTTGCGGACATGGGGGAGTTGGAGGGGTTGATGGATGGGGAGGCGTATGATGCTTTTGAGAAGTGAGTTGGGAACAGGAAGAGTGTGATGACGAGAGTGGAGGAAGGTGAGGCTTGAGGAGGTGTGGGATTTGGGGGGCTTTCTTGGGGATGATGGTGTTCTGTGCTATGGAGTTGTGGCGTGTGTGCTGGCTTTTCGATGGTGATTGATTGCATGATGCTGTACATAGGTGAGTCTGCCGACTCGTGCATAGCTATGATCGTCTACGCGCTTCATGCTAGGGCAAGCATTTTCTCAAAACATTGGCTGGTCATGTTTCTGTCCTCCTCCTCCCCATAGACAAGCCAGATTTGAGAGTTTGCTGCTTCGCTAAGACTCCAGCTCGCGAGCTCATTCAAGAGTGGAATGTGCCTACGCCATTCCCCACATGCGAAATATAGCTCCCTCGTCCTCAACAACAGGCTTACAGAACATAAGCCTGACTTGGCAACCACTCCCAATTCTCCGCCGCCCCGATCCGTGTTACGGAAGCTAGTGTTCACCAAAACCACGCCTCTGTCCAGTATTCTGCCAGTGCCTACACCAACATCTGCCGCGTCCGATTGTCCGGCTCAACACTCTACGGGGGTCGAAATGTCCCAGTTGAGTGAAGTATTTATCAGATGTGTCATAGCGACGAAAACCGCGAACTTACCTGCTACCTACCCGTACCGTAGCTACTCCAGTTCTACCTCACGAACAGAGACGGGCTGTATGAACATCTTGGTTAACGTCGGCGGATGCAAGTCACTCTAGTCCTTTGACTATATTAGTATTTGAGAGAAGATGCATGCGCCGAATGTCAGACGGTGGTAGGAATTTGGGCGTTCGTGGTCTTGAGGGCATTGATATCCAACAAATAGATACATGGAAAAACATCTCCAATAGCCTTTGTTTGGCTCTTATGTGCTACCGTATTGTTGAGCTTTTGTTTAAGGATTTGAACCGTGAACATGACTATCGGGACTGTTGTAGATGGTGCCAGCCTAGCTATCGTGTAACTTGAGGTCCGTTGTTCAGCGGTAGTGTTTATCGACGCTGTCGTAGCAATGGTGGCGAATGGGTAGTGATTGACTTGCTTCGGCGGCTGTAAAGACATCATTCAGCAGTGGGTGAAGCAGGAATGATATGCTGTGGGACAGTTATGTCAAAGAGAGCCATCAACAGTAGTGAAGGTATGAACAACCACAATAACGCCCAAAGAACAGCCGTGAAGGACCGTACACCAAACTCACATCTACCGATTCAACAAACACCTGTACCCCCACCCGAACTGCCCAACACCGCGCGTCAATGCTCAAAGTGAACGAATGCATATATACCCCCAGTCCCCAAATTTCACTCACAAGCCAGGTCAAGATGGCCACTTGATCTGGGGTCTTGGGGAGATGGCTCAAGTGTGCATGGTCTGCTTCGGCAATGCGCGGTCCATCCAGCCCTATACTTGACTATTTCTTCTGCTCTTTTAAGTATTACGCGTTTTGGATTGGGGGTTCAGCCCTTGGTTGTTTGGTTTTCTGCTAGTCTGTACTGTCGACCTGTTTGATACAAACGATCTTCCTTCTTAGGTATCATAAGTGTGTTACCCTGCCATTCGTTGAAAAGAGTCTCGTTAAACTCTATTAGCTATACCGGGCGCATGACTAATAGATTGATTTCGCGTTGTAACAGTTCGTGCTTTAAACACGTCCGCGTCTTACATAGTTAAGCCATATAATATCTACCTTCTTGTGCATGTGGCCAATCACTTTACGCAAAGCAATCGATCACGCTAAGGCTACCACGAAAGAAGCTAATGCGACTAGCGTGTCGTCCGTGCAGGAGCTGTGCTTTGAAGTCGAACAGCTTTTGCCGCTTTGGGTAGATATCTACCCTAGGAGCACGTGATGCAAGGTTTTGCTCGTACTTGTACTACAATCCCCTTTTCACCTCATAGCTGAATAGCTCTTCCGAGTGCTCTGTATGAAGTTAAAGCTCAAGCGTACTGCTGCGAAACAGGATACAACTCCGAACGGATCCATGAGTAAGTGTGGGAATGTTGGTTGACTGGATCGTTCATGCCTAGAAGTACGACGTACGCGTCTGCTTCCATGTTGTTTGTCCCGTAAGGCAGTGTTACGCTTAGATCGAGCATTCTTTCGAAATGATCACTGGTTGCTTGTGATTGCGAAATACGTATAGGAACAAAGGTAAGGCGACTGAGGATATGTGGTATCACCACGGGCTGTGCATATGTTCTACGATTCCATGACCGAATGTCAAATGCTTCAGCAGCATGCGCGATGAAGTCAGGAGGTGAGTCAACTTGACAACACCGGCAATTCTCACGTCATGCTTGAAACCACTGTACGAGTTTTCAAACCTCATCACTCGTGATCTCTAACCATCACATCAAGCATTAAGCGCCTCCCCCAAAATCAACCGATCAGCCACATACCCCGTCACAGCCGCAAAAATCCCCTTATGCAACAAATCCACCACCTGCTCGTTAACCGGCCACGTCCACGGCAAAGCCCCAACCCCCGTCGAATTCTCCAACGTCTGATCAATCAACAACCTCAGTCCCATAAACATATAACTCCCAAACGGACCCACAAGCCCATAGTACGCCATCAGTCCACGGGCACCAGCGGCAAGCATGCCCTGACCGTAATGCATAGCCCAGTTTATGCGGTCGGGGTTAGAATTGAAGAGACGGTCTGGTGAGGATGTGAGGCCTACGGCGCCGAGGAGGCGGGCGAGGGTTTTGCCGGGGACGTATGAGTTTGGGCGTTTGGTGAAGCTTTGTTCTGCTTTTTCGGCGATGGTCATGCTGTGGTGGGGGGGAGAGTTAGAGGAGGTAGGTTACGCGGTGGAGGGAGGGTGTATAAACAGGGTTGAGTTTCGTGAGGTAGGGAGGAGACTTACACTGCTACACCGACGAGACCGGCGCCAAAGCCTAGGGCTATGCATTCGAGAGGCGAGAATCGGACTTTTGGTCTCGCTGGGTTGATGGCTGGTGGTGGCATTGTTGTATGGGTTTGTGCGTGTTGTATTGCACTCGTGCTGTTGAATATGGGATGTTTGATTAGTTGGGCAATTCCTGATAGTTTTGAAAGATTGTTCGTCGTGGAAGCTGCTCAGTAGGTTTGAGAGCCGGAGTGTACACAGAGCAGTCCATCTTCATGACGTTAGTAGGGGTAGCCGGAAATGCTTTCCGCCGTGATTTTCTTGGCATGCGGACAGAGCCTTATTCATGCAAATTGATGTGGCTGTTACTTCTCTCTACTAGCTTCGAGGCATGAACTCGAAGTTCCAGAGCTGATGTACTGATAGCGTCAGATGAGGAAAACGTTACCCAACACGAACGGCGGGTTGTTCCTCTTCAAGAGTTCATGTTCACTTCAAGATTTTGCGTCCCGTGATATTGCCGGTCCATCAACTTGAGCCAGACCACTGTTCCGTCACGATCGTCTTTGATACTATTTCGGAATAGGGAATAACATAGCACGGTCTGCATCGAGTTCGTCAGTCACGATGGATAACCGCCAGTGTGATATACTCTTGGGTCAGGAATCCAGGTAGCCTTTTCACAGATTACGTTGTCTCTATCATGCACCCAGCTCTCGGTGCGAATCTGCTTACTGTAGCTTCACTAGAGCCCTGTACCGTATTCCTAATTCCCCCCTATCGAAGACGACGGTCAACGATTTCAGCGTTTTCATTGAGATCGAGTTCGGTCTTTAATTGAAGAAATATCATTCTCCGCACGACCTCCAAATATCTCCTCTCCGATCGCGCCATCAATGGAAAAACATGTATCTTGGTCATTCTCCCTCATCGGGCATGACCAGGCACTATTTCGTTGTGTAATCTACGTCCAAGGAACCTGGTTTGAAACTACGTACCAAAAATGGCAGCTCTCCCACTCACAACAGACCCAGCAGGTTTCACAGCAATAATAACCGGCTTCTCCCCCACCCACCCCCTCTCAAAAGCCATCCTCGAAGCCCTCAACTCCTCCATCCCAGACACAACACCCCTGTCTCTCGCTCTCCTCAGTCCCACAGACACAGACCAATCCTTCGTTCCGCCATCAACATACTCCAACATCACTATCCTCCCGCTGCAATGCGACATCACGTCCCCCGAGTCCATCGGACGTATATCTCACCAAATTCGTGCGAAACTCGGCGCCTGGGATCTCTTTATTCATAATGCGCCAGACCATGTTACTGCTGAAAATCAGCATGATCCGGCGAGTGTGAGGGGTAGTGATGAGGATACGTGGTGGGGTGTTTTTGAGCGGAATGTGCGTTCTTTGCAGCCTGTGGCGAGGCATTTCTTTAGTAAGATGAAGAGGGGGGCAACTTTTGTGAATGTTTTACCCGCGGCGGTGGTGGGGGATGGGGTGGTAAAGGGTGGGTCGGCGGAGAGTGCGGCGGCGGTTGCGGCGGGTCGGGTTGTGGAGTATATTGCGAGAGAAAATGCGGGGAGTCAGGTGAGGTTTGTGAATGTTGGTGTGGAGCGGGTGACGGGGTCGGATGGCGTTGCTGGTGTTGATAAGGTTTCGAAAGCTATTGTAGAGGCTGTGCTGAAGAGGGGTGAGAGGGGTGAGTCCACGTGTGACTATTTGAATCTGTGAATGTGGTGTGAGGCGTAAGTATTCGTTGAGGTAGAATTGAATAAGTCATTTTGTGGCCCATTGGACGTGCCTAAGGTAAGCTCTGTCCCATCTATTAGGGACTTTCTTCCCTTTCTTCCCTCCCTTCCACCTCTTCCATCTCGCCAGGTGTGCTTTACGAAGATGGTTGCGAAATGTTTGCTCCACCACCCAGTTGTGACAATACGTTACAGTCTATACTAAATTCTAGTACCGTTTTCTCCTAATATTTGCGTCCGCACCGTGATTCAGCAAAATCTTGAAGTGAACATGAACTCTTGAAGAGGAACAACCCGCCGTTCGTGTTGGGTAACGTTTTCCTCATCTG
>Ga0115846_100458_pt1 | contig 21300 bp, 17 predicted proteins | sample InSIn5gowninarea_2_FD_83860 | JGI IMG/M metagenome (GOLD analysis project Ga0115846, IMG submission 83860) | reverse complement strand
TCACTATCAACGTTTGCTTGGTAGTCTACAATAGTCTAAAGCTACTGTGGTTCTCTGTGAGATCCTAGGTAAAACGATATTCAGATAAATATGCACTCGACATCTCGCGCGAGCAGTGGAGCAAGTTTTTTGATTGTGGTGAAGTTCTAGCTGTGCTCTGTAAGAATTTTTGAAATCGCGTGGATGATACCTAGGTATGAATAGAGATGTCTGAGTACAGTACGAAACACTTTTTTTAATGGCAGGCACAGCATCCCCTCGAACCCCACCAAAATTCCGTACCATTAGTAGGTGAGTTATGTCATCGGCGACCTCTCACCCCACCAACCGCAAACGCTGAACATTATCATGTAGCAAAACAGCCTGGAGGAACGTGATCCTAATCTGGGTTCTTGCCGTTTGTTGAGTTTTTCCTAGAGATCACTAAAGTACATAGCATTCGAATATTTGAATTTCGTTTCTCTCTCTTCCCCCTCCACCGTCTTTGTCTCCTCAACACATTCAATTAAGATCGAGACTTTCCAAAAGCAGTACCGCAATCATGGGTTACTCAGATCTTGACTGGAAAGCTATCAACACTATCCGAATCTTAGCAGTATGTCCTATCGTCCACTCAGTCCTCTGGAGAACAAACATGTGTGAAGAGCTCTTATCTGACATTCTATTTCGACCAGGTCGATGCCACCTTCAAGGCCAACTCCGGTCACCCCGGAGCCCCTATGGGCTGCGCACCTATGGCGCACGTTGTCTTCAACAAATTCATGAACTTCAACCCAAAGAACCCAGACTGGCCCAACAGAGATCGATTTATCCTCTCGTACGTGGGCCCCTCATACTTCGTTGCAAGCCTCGAAGGCACACAGCTTCGTGTAGACGTCAAGAGACCGTACATATAGGCAAGCTAACAATTGCATAGCAATGGTCACGGATGTATGCTCCAGTACGCCCTCCTGCACCTGTTTGGTTATGGAATTAGCTTGGATGATCTCAAGTCCTTCAGAGTACGTTAGCTCCTTTGTGTAGCTTGAACGCAGCTGATAAAATTGCTAGTCAGTCGACAGTATCTGTCCTGGTCACCCAGAATCCCACGACACTCCCGGTATCGAAGTCACCACTGGGCCACTCGGTCAAGGCTTTGCCAACGCAGTCGGTCTGGCTATTGGTCAAGCGCACACCGCTGCCGTGTTCAATAAACCAGGATATGACCTAATCAACAACTACACATATACCCTTTTTGGTGATGGATGTGCCATGGAAGGTGTAGCCTCTGAAGCTGCTTCCACTGCTGGTCACTTGCAACTCGGCAACCTGATTGCTCTCTACGACGACAACCACATCTCCATCGATGGTGATACAAAATGTGCGTTCACTGAAGATGTTGTCAAGCGATTCGAAGCCTACGGATGGCACGTCCAGGTGGTTGAGAACGGTGACGATGACCTTGACGCTATTGAGGCCGCCATTGCCAAGGCCAAGGAAGTCAAGGACAAGCCCTCCATGATCAAGGTTAGAACCACCATTGGTTTTGGTTCCAAGCTGCAAGGCACTGGTGGTGTGCACGGAAACCCATTGAAAAAGGATGACTGCGAACAAGTCAAGGAGAAATTTGGCTTCAACCCACAGGAATCATTTGTCGTGCCAAACGAGGTCTACGAATATTACGGCAAGCACGCCTCAAAAGGCGCAGCCGCCAATGAGGCCTGGAACGATCTGTTCAAGAAGTACCAGGAAGAGCACAAAGAACTTGGCGCTGACTTGGCTCGACGACTTGACCCTAAGAGACCCCTGCCCGATGGCTGGGAGAAGAAGTTGCCAGTGTACAAGCCCACAGACGATGCAGTTGCGTCTCGAAAGTTGTCTGAGGCAGTCCTCGAGGCCATTCACGACGTTGTCCCCGAACTCTTGTCCGGCTCTGCAGATTTGACAGGATCGAACAACACTCGATGGAAGAAAGCAGTTGATTTCCAGCCGCCGTCTACTGGCATCGGTGAGTGGAGTGGTCGATACATCCGATACGGTGTTCGAGAACACGCCATGGCCGCCATCATGAATGGTCTTTCTGGCTATGGAACTATCATCCCAGCTAGTGGCACATTCTTGAACTTCGTCTCATATGCCGCCGGTGCAGTCCGACTATCTTCGCTTTCACACCAGAGAGTTATTTACATTGCAACTCACGACTCTATTGGTCTTGGTGAAGATGGCCCAACTCATCAACCTATCGAGACTCTCGCCCACTTCCGAGCACTACCAAACATGATGGTTTGGCGACCTGCTGATGGTAACGAGACTTCAGCAGCCTACTACATGGCTCTTACCTCCCACGAAACTCCATCTATCCTCGCTCTAACTCGACAGAACCTTCCGCAACTTGAGAATTCCACCATCAAGAATGGTATCAAGGGTGGCTACGTCCTCATTGAAGAAGAAGGTGCTGATGTTACGCTTGTCTCTACTGGTTCAGAAGTCTCCATCTGCGTTGAAGCTGTCAAGGTTCTGAATGAGCAAGGTCTCAAGGCACGTGTGGTCTCCATGCCATGTACAGAGGTGTTCGACGCACAGCCTAAGGAATATCAAATGAAGGTCCTCCCTGATGGCATTCCAGCCATGTCCGTTGAAGTCATGTCTACATTAGGCTGGGAGAAATACTCTCACGAGCAGTTCGGCCTCAACCGATTTGGTGCCTCCGGTGCCTACAAGGACGTTTACAAGAAGTTCGAGTTCACTCCTGAGGGCATAGCCAAGCGAGCCAAGGCTACTGTCGACTTCTACAAGGACACCAAGGTTCGATCGCCGGTTAACCGAGCTTTCCAGAACATCCTATAAGCGTTTCGCTTCAACCGGTGGTTGTTCCACTTTCAAAGGTTTCATACAGCGTGATGAACGTGAGTGGATGACACATGATCAGCTTGCACAAAGGTGCTCAGAGTATGAATGATTTACTGAAGCACATTAGCAAACTATTTCTCAGCGAGCTCAATCAGTAAGGGTTTACATAGATAACATAGTAACGATGAAAAGCCACGTTCGAGCTTTGAGATGATATCAAGCTACCTTTTCATATTGCAGCGCACATTACTGTGAATCGCACACAGTATCCTCCTTTGTCTAATTTCACGTACGAGATATCCCGCATTTCCTTCCATTTCTGGGATGAAAAACGATTTCCGAAATGGCAAGTTTACACGAACCCACGTGGCACAAACTTTTCCCCATCTGTTTTCACTGGCACTTCAGCTTTCTCCATCTCCATCTCAAGCATCGTATCGGAGCACGAATTTCGATTACTAACTAAGGTTTTAGAGGCCGGTCGTGTATCCAAGGCTGGCGGTCATGATGCGGTCCAAGCAATCGATTTTCAGACCTGAGGTCTTGCCTGCATTGATTACGGGACCGGTTCAGTTTCGAAGATCTTGGACCACTTCATCAGCAACTGAAACTTGAAACCCATCAAGTCTGTCTTGATGTTCAACAATCTATCATTCGTTTCAACAACTATTTGCTGTTCGCCGTCGTGCTTCCAATCCGATTGAACCTCTTTGAAGAACATCACCGTTGGTTATATTCACAATCGTCGCCCTACGTGACGCACAACTAATCTAACCACGAGAACATGCACCTCGAATATCAACTGGAGACACAATAGACATCCGACTTCGTCACAGGTTACTGAGTCATCAACAAAAGTTCTCTCGTTGTTTTCGATACCGCTTGAAAGGACTTTTCTAGTCTTCTTGCTCTACGAACGGCCAGACAACCTCGATTCCAGGAATACACTACTGATGGTACCAATTTTTATAACCACCATTCCAAGCAAAACCATAGCTCGCGACCAGCTATCAGCCTCAACACAATGAAACTCGATGACATCCTCCAAACGTCCAGCGATCAGCATGCCAACTCCTATCCCGATACCCCAGTCAAATCGAAGACCTACCTCATTGTGGGCGCCTCCCGCGGTATAGGTCTCGAATTAGTCCGCCAGCTCCTCTTGCAACAGCACCAGGTCATAGCAGTTGTTCGATCGATAGAAAGCGCCTCGTCACTATGGCAGCTAACAAACGCAACAGCTCGACCGAATCAGTGCGTCATCGAGCAATGCGACGTTGCTGATTCTACACAGATAGATGCCTTCATGGACCGAATGAGATATTCCGTAGAGAGGGGAGGCAGCATTGACACGATTGTACTCAACGCGGGGATTTTGCAATATGATAAAGGGCTAGGAAGCTTGCAGGTTGAATTCGCCGACTTGGTCCATCATCTAACAGTCAATTGTGTTGGGAATGTCGTTCTGGCGAGAAAGCTGCTCAATCTGAATAACCTCCCCTTCATCAAACAGGAACGAAAACGAATGGAACCAGTACAATCCAGATCCAACGACAGGCGAGCAGAACGTGGAGAAGGGATCCAGGAACGAGTCAAGCGCATCAAGGTTGGGGAAGACATGCCTAACAACAACAGCGGTCTTGCTTCAAGAATCATCGGCAGCCAAGTAGTCTTCATGTCCAGTGACAGCGGCTCAATGGCCGACTTCCGCGAATATGAAGATGGATTCGCAGCGTACGGCGCTAGCAAAGCAGCTTTGAACATGATGATACGCCATATGGCTGTCGAACTTCGACGACGAAGCGAGAAGCAAACCGCCGAAAACGTCAAGCTGGAAGAAAAACTAGACACCAAATCGCAGCAAGGCGTTACTGCTACTGCTGCTGCTCCTACTAGTACATGGGAAGACGAGGTTTGTGTCCTCGCGATGCACCCGGGAGAAGTGGCGACCGACATGGCGAATATCAATGCAGATCTCGATTGGGAAGTTGAAGGTGTCATCTCTGCGGAGGAGAGTGTGAGATGTATGCTCAAGGTGCTGGAAGATAAAGGACCGAGTCAGACGGGGACGTTCTGGAGGTGGGATGGTGATCAACACCCTTGGTAACCAAGCGACTGAAACACACCATGAGCGTTGCGGTAGCCGTGTCGTCAACAAAGAAACGACATATCTTCACGTCTCCAGGTCCTGTTTGCCGCGCCCTTTTCACCCAGCTGCCACGTTCAAGCTCGAATAGAACAATCCCCATGTACATACAACCTCTCATCAGTATCCGTCCTCACAGCAAGAAGAAGTGATGTGCCATGCAAGTCTGCAGAATGACACGCCAGAGAAAGCAGTCGATCGAAGATCAACGGAAACGATACAAACAAGTATAAGTATGGTTACTTTACGCAACGGCTGCCTCAAGTCCAGGTCAATGTTATTATACATAGGAAGACAGACGAGATAGATGTCATAATCTATGGTATCTCGCAAGACTACTCCTCCATAATGTACCGGAAGACAAGTCACCATTTTGGTTGTGGGTGGACTGGGTGGTTAGGATGGGGGGAGGGAGGGAGGGAGGGAGGGGGAGGTTTGGGAAAGGGAGGACGTGCATTGTGTATCTAATATGTGAGAGAGAAGAGGGATATGTTTCGTAGATAACACATGAAAATAGGTTGAAGCGATTTGGGGAGGAGTGTATGATAATGGCAATGGTTTCTCTTCGATTAGATATCAATACCAACTCCAATATCAATGTGGAGGCAAATGTCTATCTCTTAAAGACTTGTATACGACACGAGTTCTGGGTATCTCTTCTATCATTAATCATATCTTCGTTCTGTACCTGGGTATGTAGGCACATATGTATAGCTCGTGCACGAGTACGAGTACAGTATTCAAAATCATCTCTTCCTTTCCCGAACCCTAAACCTCACCCCCTTCCCATTCACTCCCCCAACAACATTCGCCATCTTCGCCCTCTGCAGTTCCAGCACATCCGCCGCAGCGAGGATTTCTTTCTGACGCTTCTTTAGGACTTCTAGTTTTGCGCGCCGTACTTCTTCGAGGCGTTGGCGCTTTCTGCGCGCGAGTTTGAGGGCTGCTAGTTTGTCTTTTTGGTGGGCGAGCTGTTTTTGGGATTTGGGGTGCGTTGTTGTGGTGGCTGTAATAATAGGTGTCTGGAGGGAGGAATCCACGTCTTCTTCTTCACCACTGTCAAGCGACTGTCTTGAAGAATCCGCTGTCTTGCGCCTCTTACTGACCGGCTCCCCATCGGTATCGAACACGATTTTCTTGCTCTCGTTTCCAGCAGTAGAAGACGACGATTTCTTCATCATAACCCCATCCAATCCAATCTCCTCCCTCACACGTTCAATCTCCTTCCTATTCTTCTGCGCCGCAGTCCTCAAATATCCAGCATCCTGCGTCTTTAATAGTTGTACCGCATCATGGCTGAGTCTGTTCTCGTCTTCCCGACGGCGTCCGTGCTTGCCCTGCGCGGACGAGAGCATGCCGAACGCGAATTCATCGGGGTGCTTTTCTCGTGATTTTTGGGAGAGGATGGCGAGTTTGGCTTTCTTGGTGTTGTAGTCTGCGGCGCGGAGGGAGTAGTCTTTGTGTTTTTCGAGGAGGCCCCATTTTTGACGGGATGTGGTTTGGGAGCGTTCTTTGTGGGGGCGGCGGGTGACGGCGTTGCGCATTGAAGACATTGTGAGGTTTGTGTTGTGCAATGTATCTCAGGGTGTGGGCTTGTTGTAGGGAATGGTGGTGGTATGGGATTGTTTTGAAGTTTTGGCCGGGATGCCAGACTTGGGACGGCTGATTTTCGGTAGAAGTCAATTGACGGAGAATGGGTCTGCATGTGCGAGCATGACAAGCACACCTGAATACACGAGTATTACATGCAATCTGACCTTACAACGGTGAACACGATTCGATCCTCACGATGAAGAGCAACTGTGATGTTTGAAGATGTCAGTCGAGCTGCTTGGTCTACGAGATACGAAGTCAATAGTCAGAAAGTAGTAATAGCTGTCACCACCAACCACCATGCCAGTCCAAGTTCCAGATGCTGGCACAGATAGTGCCTCACATTTCTCAGTACATCACCCTCAAGCCGCCAATGTCAGCCTACGGAATCCATTACCATTATCTGCATCCCAGGAAGCTCAAGTAAGAGATACGTACTACAAGCGAGTGCGGTCGCGCTGTGCAGATGAGATCAAAGTGTTTGCAGCTTGTGCAAAGGGCCGCACAGTTAGTGCGACGTGGGCTTGTCGAACTGAAAGATTTGCGATGAATTCATGTATGATATTGCATGCGACGAGAGAGGAGGAAGATGCGGCGCGGGAGGAATGGTTTACTGGTATTCAGGAACGGAGGAGAAAGAAGGAGGAAGAGTCGGTTGCTGTGGAGAAGAGGAGGCAGGAAGTTATTGATTTGACGAGGAAGAAGGCTGAAGCTGAAGAGAAGGAAAAGGTTGAAAAGGCAGAACAAGAGAAGCAAATAGCGGAGAAAAGTCAGAAGAAAGGTTGGTGGTGAAGACTGGGATAAAGTCGACATATAACGGGGAGTTAATCGTTCTTAACGCACGCTATAACATCAGATGCCGAGATTCAATCTATCCACGAATATGGAGAAGAAGTTAAGAAGACGATACAAAGGGCCGATAGGAGCTTCCTTGCATTGAGGGTTGATTTCTGCAGCTCGGATCGAAAACAAAGCCGAGTGATCTTCTCTCATGATGACAGGAGATGCTGAGGCAAAAAGCAGCTGTCAAAGGGTTGCGGTAAGAAGGGCGGAAAGTTATTGAAGTATTGACATGTCCTTCAAATAAGAGGAGACACGTGGAACAAGTACAGATGTATAGCAATGGTGGTTTGCTGGCGTAAGCAGCATTTGGGTATCATTGTCGATATTACAGCATGGCGTGGATTCGGCCAGCTAGATTTGCATTTCTGTATCACCATCACCAAGACCACCACCTTCATCTCCAAAGACATCCTCCATCCTGCCGGCGCCTTCCTCATCTTCGTCGACTTCCTCGTCTTCGTCAAGCTGCATACCATCAGGAGCACCTACTGGTTGCTGCACACCATCATCCTCAGCACTTTCCTCACCCTCACTCTCCCATTCATCCTTCAAGCCCCAACCCGTGCCGGTGAGACAGTGTCTCTCATGTGGTAATCGCACTCCAGCAACCAGCGGACCTACCTTTTCGGTCTCCCTCACTGCCGGCCCCAGCGCTATTCGGTTCTTCTCATCTGCAACAGTTTTTAGGAATTCTTTCGGTAGACTGCCAGAAAATTGATAACCTAGACGTGATTGTATAGACATCCTCAAAGCAGCTAGACTAACATCTCCGTCTTCGTTGTTCTTCTGCCCCCGTCCTCGTCCTTTCGATGCTGTTGCACCTTCTGCCTGGTCGTAACCTTCGTTCTGGAGGTGGAGCGCATCACTCAGTACAGCGCTAGTGTATCTATATGCAAAATCCATGAGCTGTAGAGGTACTCGTTCTTGGTATGCTGACACGCCATAAGCTGCGAGGAGGAGGTGGATTAGACGGTGATCGCGAGGTCTTTTAGACGTGCCATCGTCGTGAAGTGATGTCAAGGGTTCGGAGAGGAGCGCTTCGACACGTGCGGCTGGGTCCTTAGCATCGCTTTGTGGTTGCGATTGCGATTGTGATTGTGTGAAGGCGGTTGGTTGTGTTGTGGTTTCCGCAGGAGGTGTGAGTGGGTGTGCTTGTTCTGCTGGAGATGCCATTGTCACGGCTTGCCAGAGTTATTGAGCAAACAGATCGCAATTGCTCTACCGCGATCCTCCTTGACTTAAGTATGTTTCAAATAGTAGGTAGCGCAGTAGAACGATCTGATATCGAAACAGTAGGTTTCAATTCCTACACGCGACAATATTGGCAACCAATTCGACCTGGATACTCCGTACCTACCTATATGAAGCTAATGCTGAAATAGTTTGGGAATGTCTGGAGAAGTTCCGAGCTAGTGAAGGGTTAAGATCGGCTAGTGCAGGACTTATGCTGATGTAAGAATAGTAAGAAGTGAAGTGCGTCAGCCTCAATTCCGAGTCAGGTGCCAGTGCACGGTAATCTACGGAGCACGCCAGTGGTTTGAATCTTACCAGCTTTCTTCTTGACCACCACTTCCTTCCCCACTGTACAGCAACTTGGCCCAACGGTTCTTGTTCGACCATTGGCACCAGCATCGTCGTTCAAGACATGTAACAATTTTTATATAGTCGACATCGTGCTTCTTTCGTTGTTGCGGCGTTCTAAGGCGTCAGTTGAAGGCCCCAACCCTAACATGCCATAAGCAGGACAACCATACCAGAACATACCTTCGGAAGCGATTGAGATTTGACATTCATTCAACTTTGACCTCTGGCAACCATGCAATACGTGCGAAGTCTTACCGGCGTGGTATCCAAAACGTACAATTCCATCAACCCGGCTACTCTATCTGGTGCTATCGATGTAATTGTGATTGAACAAGAAGATGGCACTCTAGCCTGCTCACCTTTCCACGTCAGATTTGGCAAGTTCCAGTTACTGCGACCTTCGGAAAAGAAAGTTGAGTTCCGTGTCAATGGCGAAAAGAAAGATTATGCCATGAAACTTGGCGATGGTGGAGAGGCATTCTTTGTCTTCGAGACCTTTTCAGAGGTGCCTGAAAGTATGCAGACATCACCTCTTGTCTCTCCAGCTGCATCACCAGAAGCTATGAAACCTGGACAGGCCACGCCTACAGATTTAAATGATCCAACATACTTGAACTTGGATGCCAGCACAGAGGGACAGGCCACGCCCGATCTCGAGAAAGGTAGTATCCCGATACTGCGGACAGAACGGTCAAACCTTAGTGAACGCCTTGTGTATGATGCCGATGCCTCTACTGATGGTGGACAAGCTTCGTCGTGGTCACAGCAAAGTCTCGGTGACTTGGGTCGCCCTTTCCAACTGATCCGAGCGGCGTCGGCAGAACAGATCTCGTCACTAGCACAGGAAGATCTTGAAACAATTAATGAAAGTATTCGGAGGAACTCTTTTCTGCTTCCTGCTGATCAGCTGGACAATGGTAAGCTCATTTCTCGCCCGGTTAGCCAGTCCGAAGGTGGGTCTAGGCAGGCATTTCGCCGCGCTTTGACTCTTTCGAAAAAGCTCTCTACATCCAACATTCGCTCACAGGTCACCGAATCTGGGGACCTCATGCTTGATATGACCGGTTACAAGAGTAGTGAGGACCAGGCACTACGTGCGGAAGCAATTGCCCGCAAGCTGTTGTCTGAAGAGCTCGAAGGAAATTACGATATTGGGTCCCTCATCGGCACTGACGAGAACGGCAATCTGTGGATATACGGCAGTGAAGAAGCAAAGGATGCAGCTGACAGAAGAGCTACCAAGAAAGTATTTGGCTCAACCTCCTTTATCAGCGGCAGCGACTCCGATCCGGGCTACCATTCCGATAGTGATCAGAGCTCGTCTCCCATGACAGTCAGGCAGTCGCACAACCGTGCTAAGTCGGAGGGGGCACCAAACGTTCGAGTATCATCAGAATCAAGTCACTTCGCAAAGACACTACGACTCACGAGCCCACAATTGAAGAGACTGAACCTCAAATCAGGTCCTAACCCAGTTAGCTTTACAGTGAACAAATCCACGTGTACAGCCTTCATGTATTTGTGGAAGCACGATGTGCCAATAGTGATCTCAGACATTGACGGTACCATCACCAAGTCTGATGCCCTGGGTCATATCTTCAATGCCATGGGCAAAGATTGGACGCATATCGGCGTTGCAAAGCTATACTCGAACATCGTAGCCAATGGCTACAACATCTTTTATCTGACTTCAAGATCAGTGGGACAGGCTGACACAACCCGAGCATACCTAGATGGTGTGGTTCAAGAAGGGTGGAAACTTCCCAAGGGACCTGTGATCATGTCTCCTGATCGTACGATAGCAGCACTCCGTCGCGAAGTCTATCTAAGAAAACCGGAAGTCTTCAAGATGGCGTGCCTGCGCGATATTCTTGGTCTTTTCCCCGGAAGACATAGTCCTTTCTATGCAGGCTTTGGCAATCGGTTCACTGATGCACTGAGCTATCGAACAGTTCATATCCCTCAGTCACGGATATTTACTATAAACTCAAAGGGAGAGGTTCTACTTGATCTGATGTCACTAAGCTGCATGAAGTCAAGCTATGTCAGCATGAGAGAAGTAGTTGACCATTCTTTCCCGCCGGTGAGTACTTTGGTCAAGGAGGGTGGCGAGGAGTTTACCGACTTCAAGTATTGGCGGGATGATCCATCACTCGAGATCGACCATTTCATTCCATCGGATTCAGAAGATGAAGATGGTAACTACGACGATGATACGGTTGCAGGAAGTTATCTGTCACGGCAATCTACATTCCAACGACCCGAATCACGGCTTACTGATCCGATCGTTCGCGAATCGATAGAGGTCGATCCGGAAATAGACATGAATCAACTACGGATCGTGGATGATATCCAAGATCGAAGTAGTGAGAGCAGCGACTCAGCCGATGAAGCAGAACAAGACTATGTTGACGATTATGTGGAAAGAAGTAGTCCCAAGAGAAACACAACGCGGAGGCAACAGTCGTTGTCGACATAAACGAGCATGTACTAGACATAGGGTTTGGAGTCCAAGGTTCTCGAGTCAGAATGAAAGAGCTGTAGGATATTATGTATGTATATAGTCGGATCTGGAGCACTGGGGGTTTGAGCATTCTAGCAGGCGGCTTCCTAGAGAGCTAATAGAAGCATCATTCTTAACATACAAATTTCCATGTACATTTTTTACCGGCTCGCCCAGTCGCATACCATGTGAATCCTTGGATTGCGAGATTTCAGAAGCATCCGACGTGCCAACAATTTCTATACTGTAGAGAGCATCGTTAATTGCAGTGCGGTACTGCTGTGTGGGGGACTCCACCAAGGCAACAAGGCAGTTATAAGTTACTCTCTCGGATCGCGGGAAAATCCTCCTCGTCGATCGCCGCAACTGCCAGTGCCAAGCGGAGTTCCGCCATGGTTTGACAGAACAACAGAGTTTACCCAATTTATAGTACCACCACACGTATTACCCTTCTCTCACATTTTAGCTGGATGCATTCCCATCGATCGCATGCCAGCGCTACCTCTGGAGTGGATGGACCCGACATCACAGCAGCTGGGCCCGTGGACATGGGCTGCTTATGCCTACCAGTTGTTCGCTCCGCGGGTTCACGTTAGAGGTCGCATGGCGCTGATCTTACTGGCTGCCGTTCTATGGGCTTTCCTCTGGTTCGACCGACTCAGCATTGTATGAGACGTTTACTGACTTTGGTAGGTTGTTATGGCGAGCTTGGACTGTTATCAACACACCGAACGAAGTCCTCGTCGATAAGCTTGGCCTTGATATTCCACCCGAACCACTCTTGACCTTGGAGGAGATATCCCCGAGACAGATACAAGTGTCTTGGAAGACCGAGTCGGCCACATCCATACTGGAATATCATATTGAGCTTAATGGAAGACCGATTGGAGTTACGAAGAAGCACGAGACCGCCGCAGTCATATCCAATTTAAGTCCTGGAACACTTTACGATGTGCGCATCTTCTCTGTTAGTCCTGGTCGTTTCCAGACACCGAGCACGCTCCTCCACCTTCGCACCCCGCAACCCTCCTCGTCGACTTCAGAAGATAGTTACCACGAGGGCAATCCGGTAGTCCGCGCATTGGCTCCGAGAGTGTCACCTGTACCTACTATTGCTCCCAGCCCCGCCGTGTCGCACGAGCCAAATCTTGGCCAAATTTTGGGCAGAAAAGGCACTATCGCAGGAAGGAAAGGCTCACCTGCAGGATATGGTGATGCTACACCTGATTCAACACCTGTGGAGGATGAGCCGGCCGAAGACCTTGCCGAGCTATCTCAGCAATTTGATCGTGTCACGAACGAGACAAAGCAGATTGAGCAACAGATACAGGACGAAATACGCGAACACAATGCTGTAGTGAAGGAGAAGGAGTCGCAATTGGCTATAGTGAAGCAAGAGAACAAGGAGCGGGATGAGGCAAGCAATGAGCTAAAACGGCAGGTCCACCGTGCAGAGGCCACAAACCGATCATTACAGAGCGAAAAGAGCAAGAAGGAAAAGCAGTTGAAGGACCGAGAAAACAGGCGTCGCAGAAGGTTTGATGAAATAACCAAGTGGGAGGAGCGGGCACAATCCATTGCCGAGGAGATCGAGGCTATCAACAAACAGAAGGATGCTATTCGGCGAAGAACGGAAAGCGAAGTCAACGAAGTCAAAGAGAAGATAGCTGAGGAGCAGCGAGAAATTCAGCAACTCGAGGAGGACAATCGGGAGAAGGCGTTGCAGCTGAAAGAGTTACAAGAAGAACGAAGACGAAATTCGGTTGACGAAGAAACCGAGGAGTCACGAGAAGCTGATCGACAGGACCAGGAACGGGATCATAGGCACCGACAAAAGCTCATGCAACTTGTTCAGCAACATAGTGCAATGTTTAACGAGATGCAAAGGTTACATCAAGAGTCTCTGCTTGCTAGGCAGCGACTTGCTGTCTTCAGCGAGGCTCGAAGGTCCACCGCTGTCACGTTTGCTCCTATTTCTGCTCTAGACATGAATGTCACAAGGCCTGACCAGAGACGAAATCGGCATGCGAGCTCCCATGGAAGCAACATCTCGTCCCCGCGTGCTACATTTGCTCCAGAGCCTTACACTTCAGTCAATCAGGCGGTGACAACACCTTCGCCTGTGACCATGGCTAGTCGATTCAACTCAGTCAATGGAATGGTTATGCATGCTCCTCCGCCGCCAGACGATGAGGATGATGATTTCGGTCTCTCGGCCCCAATGAGCCCAAGAGCCGACGCACTCCTACCACATGATCTACTCGGCGATGCAGACGATGACATGGATCCGGATGACGAACCTACGAAGATGGCTGCGAGGGATTCCTCGATATCTCCGTTCCCGACGCTACCTGCCGTTCAGCATACTTTAGAGGTGCAATCGCCATCAAATTCATCTTCCAGATCTGGCTCATCAGCCCATTCATTTGCTAGTCCTCGGGAAGATTATTTTAGGGAAGCTGATCTAGACCGCAGGTCGGTTCATTCGAGCCATCCGCCTATACCAGAAGATGCTGCGCCGGTGGAAACGGCTGCACACAAGCGACTAACAAGCATGTCTAACCTCTTCAGCTTTAATAGACAGCGAGGGAAGACATCCGCTGATACATTACCCGCGCTCGGCTCGCTGAGCAAAGCCGAAAGTCACTCCTATCCACGCAAGGGTGCCGATTTGGATCCAGCCATGCAACCTAGGCGGCGACTGAGCTATGGAGGTAACAATTGGACATTCTCTGGTGGCAACTTCTTGGGCAAAGGTGAAGATCGCGAAACTGAGGGGCCGTCCAAACCGTCCTTTGTACGGCGTGGCTTTCCAAGTCTTCTACCAAGTCTTGGCAAGTCCTCGGCAATGAGAAACTACGATCCATTTGCACCAACGAGATCGTCATCTTTCGAGCCGGGCACTGTACGTGATGGTAGCTCCTCACCACGACCGGGCTCGATCTACTCCTTCGACAAATTGCCTCGTCCCTCAGCAGAGGACTCATTCCGGGCGTGGGCATTTGATCGGCCCGGTGTTCGAAATAGTCCTCTAGTACCTGACTGGGCGTCCTCAATCTCTCGGAACCACTCTCGAAGACCATCGCTTGGCTACAACTCAACTACAAATCTGTCTCTCAACAATAACAATCAACTTGACGATGCCGAATTTATTGAACCACAGCGTGACAGTCGGCCTCTTCAAGCACCGATAGGCACCAGACCGACGTCGTCGCAGCTGTTCCAACAGCCAGCACGGCCAGTAACACCCAAACTGAACCCGAATGCTCCTTCTTTTACAATGCTCAGTCTGTTTGGTAAAGATAAAGACAAGACCAAATCCAAAGAAAAGGACAAGTCTAAATCAAAAGAGAAAGATGAATCGTTGTCGAACTCGCCTCCGGAATCTCGCAAATCAAGGGATGCTCAATCAATTGCCTACACAACGTCGACCCTCGACTCGATCGGTTATCCACAATCCCGCGAATCGCTCGAGCGAACAACGTCAGGTCATTCCACGGGCATCAGCGCCATCGGATCAATCGAATCTACACCAGCTACGGCGACAAAACCGACATTCATGTCCAAGATCACTCGCAAAGCGAGCTCCAGCAAATTCGACTCCTGGAAATACAAGTCAACTGGTCTGTTCTCGTCCCGCGCTTCTAAGACTGGTGAGGCGACGACACCAACTGGCGACATCACCGAAGATGAACACGCTGGATCGTCCGAACATCTCGGCCGTAGTCTAGAAAGTTCTTCTTCCACGCCTGCAGGTGGTGCGACACCCAGTGGCGAGGAGAAGAAAAGTTCCCGAGCGACTTTAGGGGGCTGGAACTTTATGCGTAAGAAGCCTAAAGCTGGAAAGGATGCAAGCGCAACTACGGGAAGGGACGACTTGTCAGTCAGTGAGATGGCTGAAGAATCGGTTGATGGGAGTAGGAGAACTAGTATTACTGATGGAGATCGATTGTCGTATCTCGGTGAGGAGGGGCGGTAGATGTCTTCAAAGACAACTATACAGTATATCTTTATGCTTGAATCAATCACTTATGCACGATTGCCTACATGTTCTTTCCCCTGTGTACTTTTCTCCGTAGGACGTCAAACACGAGGAGGGTGTCGTGCTCGGCCATGCATGTTACGGCGGCTGCTGACATCTCGCACCCACATTGGGCATTCTTAAGGGTATGCCGGCCTCATTCTATTCCTGGGTGAGGCCACCAACAGACCCCTCTATAAGACCCACTCTCGCATCCGAGCCAATCATAGGGCGAGATTGCCGAGCACACGAATCGGACCTGAATTGGACTTAACATTCTCTTCGCCTTCTCTTCAATCTTTACAGTTGACATTTCAAGCCTCAGCCATGCAGAACCGTTTCGATATTCCCGGAAAGCAGTATCGATATGCCAGAGAAGCGCACCAAGCAAAGAGTTAAGTCCGCATGCCGGACATGCAAGTATGTTCAATAGTTTCATCTGAGCTCGAGGAGAAAGAGACTAATAGAAATGCAGGTCACGCAAGGTAAAGTGTGATGAAGCATTCCCGATATGTCATCGTTGCTCTTCAACAGGGAGAAGATGTGAGGGTTACGGTATCTGGGGTGGTGGAGGATACGTTCCGAAGCACAATTCCTCGAGCACATCCAGTGGTTGTGACTCCAACAGCACGCCACAGACTTTGAGTGTGGCGTCCAAGCCGTCCACTTCACCAGGATCATCCTCATCATCCTCATCATCTCCGAGGTATATGCCCTCGATGCTACTGGAGTGTCGTGAAAGCTCCTGTTTCGAGTGGTTCATGCTCCGCTCTTCTGTCAAGCTCCAAGGTGCATTTCAATCTCGACCCCTGACTGTTCTTGTCGTTCAAGCTACTCACGCCGAGCCATCTGTACAGCATGCTGTTCTAGCCTTGAGCTCGATCCATAGAGCGCAAGTCAATCGTTCCGATGATGATCGCTTTGCAATTCAGCAGTACGGCAAAGCTATCAGTAGCCTTCGATTGTTGCCTAATAGCATACACTCAAAACGTACCACGTTAATTGCAGCCATGTACTTCGTCAACATGGAGTTTCTACGAGGGCACTATGCAGCAGGACTTATGCACGTCAAACATGCGTTGAGTCTTCTGCAGGACAACATACCCTCAACTTATATCGATGGCTGGCTTGTGACGATATTTATTAGGACTCTGGTATCAGCGAAGCTGTTCAGCCAGCTACCTGAAATATCCTGTCAACCATTCGTTATTGCTGGTCTCCGTCCCGAACTTGATACGTTCAGGTCGGTGCATCATGCCAGAAGAACCTTGGATAACATAATGTTGAAGATGTTCGACCTGAAGCAGCAAGGCTGTGACTCTTGGTATAATCGACAGGAACTCGCACTTGAGCTGTGTGTCTGGAATGAGATTCATGCACGCACAATGCTGCTCCACCACGAAATTCTAGACTGGTTTGCTTATCGACTTCTACACATCTACTATCACGTTGCTTGGGTGCTAGTCAACGGTTCTGCCAAGTGCGATCCGTTCAGATCAATCATTGATGAATCCCTGGACATAGCTCGAATCAGGTTTATGGACCTAGCAAAGTCATATCATGATCCCGAACCATATTCTCCCAACCATATTTCTGATATCGGATGGATTCCTCCGTTGTACTTCACTGCCATCCATTGTCGCGATTATCGTATCAGACACAAGGCGACACGCATGATTCAATCAACACATCACAAAGAAGGAATTTGGGATTCGGCGTTAGCAAGTGCAGTCGCAAGTAAAATCGTCGAGCTCGAAGAGGACGGTTTCTATGATTTTCTCGAACTAGGAGACTTACCAATATCCTCAATCGAGCAGGAAGTCCCATCACTCCCCGAGAATTACAGACTGAGCAATATAAACATTACCCTACCAGACAACCCAACAGGACAACTCCTATTATCCTGCTACCACGAACGCAAACAAACCTCAATAACATGCACATACCACCCCTCCACAGAGCACTGGACAAAAACAACAACAACAAAAAATCACCACTCAAACTTCTGCCCAACCAAACCCTCACTAATCCCCCACAACTTCTCCGCAACTCCCCTATCAACCGCCCAACTCGGCGCCCTCCAAACCTGACAATCACTCAATAACACCCCACTCCCATCCTCCGCAGGTACACCCAACCCCGGATCAACCGCCGCAACTAAAGTCGTACTAGCCCCCTCACCAGTCGTCTTCCAATGCATCAACCCCATCTCCTCCCTCTTCTTAACCATCCTCTCCAACCAACTCTCATCCGTATATCTCGCCAGCTCAGTCCTCACCTCGCCTGGATTCAGCGCCAGACTCAACACACCATATTTCGCGAACAGCCGCTCGTTCAATGCGACTGAGAAAAGGATATTGCACGTCTTACTTGCGCCGTACGCGGCGGTAGGCACGTAGCTGCTATCCTCACCAATCGGCATCCCACTTGCCTTTAGCATCGCGAAATTCGGACGTTCGTTTTCAGGCAGTGAATTCGATGGTTTTGTCCACGCGATATCTGATGCGCGGAAGGGAGAGACGTACGTCCCGCTGCTGGAGACGTTGATTATTCGCACTGTACCTGCACCGCTAGCACCGCCGGTACTAGTGTTTTTGGCAGCAGCAGCAGCGGCAAGGATCTTAGGCATGATTAAACTTGTCAACAACCAATGACCCAGGTAGTTGACAGCGAACATCTCTTCTATCCCGTCTTTCGAAACCGGTACTACACCATCTGGTCCTGGTGCCTTCTCCCCATGCCTCATGACACCAGCGTTGTTAACCACGATATCTATACCCTCCACATCATCCCACCTGAAAACTTCCGCCCCCGCACGTCTTACACTCTCCAGCGAACCCAGATCAAGGTGTAACGCTCTGTACTCAGTTTTTGACTCTGGATATGTACTGCGGAGAGTGCTGATGGTTTCGGACAGTTTTGATGCGGAGCGGCCTGCGAGGATTATGAGGCGCGGTGATTGGGATGCGAATGCTGAGGCTGTGGCGTAGCCTATGCCGAGCGGGTTTGGGCCTGTTATCAGGATTGTGCGGTTGGAGATTTGGGAGGCGTGGGTGGAGGCGACGAGGAGGGCGGGGGTGGATTTATTGAATGTGGGATTTGGCGGCATCGTTGCGAGAAGGGTTGGGAGGGAGTTTTTTGGTGAAGGGATGGATGGAAGGAAGGAAGTGGTTTGATTGAGCGGGTATGTATGCGTGTGTACGTGTGGTGGTGTGGAAAGATCGGAGGTGTGGCTGGTATTTGTTGTGTATGTCTGGTTTTTTCGGTACTTCGTTGTTACAGATCGTATAGGAGACGTCGGTTAGACACTTCAAGGTCCCAGCCTTGATGTCGGCACATGCTGTCACAGCTCCAGTGTTACCAGCATATTGGGCGTAGGTGCCAATTTGGAAGCACGCCGCAGCGACGAGCAAAGACTTGAGAGGAGTGGAAAGCATCTTTGAGAAACTGAACGTTCAAGTCAATGGACCGGGAATACCTTGCACAAGGGTTTGGATTAACAAGATCGAGGACATCAGAGCAGCAGACACCAATCATTAAATACTGGTTCTTTGGACATTGACTTGAAAGAATACTGCTGCTTTCTCACCCAACACAAAGATTGAACGCAGTGGTCTGTGCTTTTTGCTCATTCTTTGGTACAATTTTCTTCATTACCATGCGGCCGAAATAGCCATACGACAACGAGATCTCATAACAAAGGGAGTTAGTGGGTATCGGAGATTACACTTTCAAGGTACTAGCCAAAATCCAGACCAGAGGTAAGCTCAGGTACAGTGAGAACAAGAGTGCTCCCCTTATTCATTTCTGCTACACCAGTTCGGGACAGATCTTATTAACAAGGACAGCAGTTTCGTCCCAACCTGTTGCTATATCTGCCTGGCACTTGCACATAGCTCTATTGGTATGCTTACTGCATACTGAACCTCACTAATTGAAGGAGTCCTCATGATGTATGCTGATCCCTGACACAATAAACATCACACTGAATATTTTTGGTTTTCGACGACTAAACGTGGCTACGTCCTTGTGTACCTCTTGCTTGTGCACTGATTGTTCAACAATTTGAACAATGGTGATGTCGGTCGTCCTTGCTATACTTAGCCACTCCACAAGGGCAGGCAATACCTCTACCGGCATTGTCATGGCTTGTTTTTAAAGCAGCTATTTGCCTTTGAGAATGTTTGATGTCTCCACGCCTTTGATCTCTCGCTCTTTGTACTACCGAATATCGAAAACATCTCTCTCTCTCACAGCCAATATGACGCAGAAGTGTGCATCAGCATTGTCTAAAGGACCGTGAAAATGCAGGTGGGAAGAACAAATGGTGTAGGCAGATTTGTTCGCAGTTGTGCATCACGGCAGAACCCTGTGCCCTCTATTTTATAATGAACATTTAGTAAGTCCAGCGGCCAGTACTTGCAAGAGTACCGACTTGATCAAAACCCTCTCAAAGATGATACCCCCCCTTCTCTACCCTGCCATTACCCAATAGCTTAGACATAGCAATCCCTACTCCAATCCACCAAGACTCAAGACGCCACGCATATATTCACTCCATACAACATTTCGCCTCACAACCCCCCATTTTCAAAAAACACTAACATCCCTATCATCCTTCCACAACACATAAAAACATAACACCATCTTCCCTTCCCACATGCAAACATATACAGACTTAACCACGCCCAACGCCCAAAACACATCATCAACAAAAGCACTATCCCAAAAACCCGACCTCCACACAAATCCTAACCAACACCACTCCTAACCAGAATCCCCCCATCTACCCTCTACCTTAATCCCACTCTCCACCATCCACGCCGATACCCCCTTCCATGCCACCTCCTCGATTTCACGACACACAAGAAAACCAATCAGACACTTAGGTACATGTCTAAGCGAAAACCAACATCAGGTCTGCAACAGAACGATCCACCCAGGGTCGTGTTCAAAGTCGTTAGATACGTATTATGTATACTCCTACTTACGCCACATAACAACATACATATATACAGGTCGGAATTATAGTACAACTGCCCGAACCGAAGATACCTAGGTACGTACGTACTACCAATTCCAAGAGAAGCGGGAACAGAGCCAGGATCGGCGTCCTTACGAGGATGGATGGTATGGTGCTGGCTGTACTGGTCGCTGCGTATGGATGTACGGGCATACCACTAATATTTACTACGTGATAGAGTTCATTCTATACGAACGAGAATCAGGATCAGGATCGGACCAGATCGGACCAGATCAGATCAGGTCAGGTCAGGTCAGGTCAGGTCAGTTGGCTACACAAGGTACATACTGTACTGTATGTCCGTACCCACCTGTATGTACAGCCAATGGGGTTCGGAAATAGCCGAGCACGGGGATCGAAGCACTGGATCGAGTGTGGATGAGCAGCGCAGGTGGCTTACGGAGTACATTACTTGTGGGTATGTTACGTACCTACCTATATTATATCCGAAGATTCAGAGGCAGCATCAGAGACAGGGTCTGAGAGCTAGCTGGCTGGCTTGAATAGCTGGCTGAGTGCTGTATATATCTCAACAGACATCCTCTCCCTGCAGAAAATGTATTACTACTATCCCAAGACTTCCACCTTCTACCAATCCCTCGACCGACTTATTTACGTATCTACATAAGCATTTCAAACAACGAAGTACCGAAAAAACCAGACATACACAACAAATACCAGCCACACCTCCGATCTTTCCACACCACCACACGTACACACGCATACATACCCGCTCAATCAAACCACTTCCTTCCTTC